>SDBT01000143.1_pt1 | contig 94618 bp, 97 predicted proteins | sample 2277101 | NCBI WGS metagenome assembly SDBT01 (sample SAMN10404973, study PRJNA504765) | marine sediment metagenome | isolation source: marine sediment core GS10_PC15, 103 cmbsf | place: Arctic Ocean: Southern Knipovich Ridge | collected 2010
GGGGCCGGCACAGGAAATTTTAATTTCACCTTGACTCGGGCTACTGGAAATACTGGAATAGATCCCGACTGCTCTATCACTGTACCGGTCAATGGGGTTAAAGTTTTTATCAACAAAGAGAGATTTCTCAGATTGAATAAGTTCGGAAAAGAAGAATCTGATTTTATAGGTGTAGTAGATGTCATAGTTCCAGGCCGAAAAGTTATTAGGTTTGCTACCGAACTTACCCAGGTAAGAGTAACTGTAGAGAATGTCATGGACCTTCTTAATTTACAACAGGGTAAGAATTGGAACTATGAAGTAGATGCGGATGGCAATATAACCGTAGAGTTGTTTACCGCCATCGAAGATGCCTTCACACAGTTTGTGTGCGATCTTTATCGTAATAACTTCAACCTTGGTCCCGGTTCTCCGGGAGTTATCTTTTCTCCCAGAAGCAGCGTATTAACGGCTGACAACATTGATGCAGATGTTACGGATTTAGTATGCAACGTGGGGGACTCTTTAGGTTATTTGACTAACGGATCTATATGTGTCGTGGCCGAACGCAAACGTCCCAGTATCGATATATTCGATCCCGCAGGTAATGCGTTTGGAGTTGCGGGGGGTTTCTTAGATTATATCGCCGGCGACGCCGGTGAAGATGTATCGCAAGGCGTAGAGGATAAAATCCAGGGAACTTTGTTTAATAGAAAACGACGTTTCGGGATTCGTTATACCCCGGTTATTATCATTGACGATCCCCAGCCCATTGCCTACGCCGCCACCGCACCTCTCACCAGCATTGATGACACTAGAACCCTCGCTGCTTCCAAGATCATAGATCAAGCTGACGGTATAGTAGATTCTGATCCTACAACGGTGCAGGATTTAGATGATAGCGAATTGTCTATTTTACAAGATAACACCTCGGGAGCCACCATCGACATTTCCATGCCGTTCTGTTTTGGAGTGGATAATTCTACTACTCCGCCCACCCAAGGGACGGAATGTTTAGAAATAGCTCAGAATTTTCTAGCCTTCCAACAACAGATTACAGAGACTACCTCTATTGTATTAGGTCCCGACTCGACCCCCCGCGTGGGCGATCGCCTGGACGATGGTTCTATAATTAACGAGATCAGTTATTCATACCAGGATTCTAGCCAATATCTAATTACGGTAACCGCTGGCCCGCTCTTTATAACCGCTGGTAGTTTCAATGACCCGCGCTACCAACTCCAGACCGAGGATGTGACCCGCGAAGGTGTGATCATCAAGGACAAAGGAGATGGTACTACCTATGTGGTGCGAGTAGAAGGGTTTGGAGAAATAACCGCGTTGTTGATGGTGTTAGAAGATTTGTCGGTCGGGGACAAAGTTCAAGTCCGATTATACAATAGCCCCACGGAGAAGATATAATGGCCACTTGTGCAAATATAACCCTGGAGAAAGTACGAGCCCGTATTCGGTTTGGCTCCTTGGTTTTCGAAACTCCTAAAGTAAAATCGTTTAGTGTTAACCGAAGCCGCTCAGCATTGGCAGCCACTTTCAGTGCCAGCATTGAGATGCCCAGCGAGCTTCCCAGTTTTCCTGTTAATCAGGAAATAATAATCGAGGCCGGCACTGCTGGAAATGAGCGTCAGATATTTATAGGCCGTGTGGATAACATCACAGTAAATCCCTCCTTCGAACGCGCAGATTCGTTTGTAGTGAGCTTAGGTGGCTCGGATAGGTTCCGGGACCTGGAAGGTAAAAACATCTCCAGGCGACAGCGTACACGCGGTCTGAGCACCTTTGCGGCGATCACCGGAGTTACCAGAAAGGCTCCGGAGAAAGGACTTTCCACAGAGCTGAGAAAACAAAGTGGTGGATCCCAGAGAATTATGAACGAGGGTTTCAATATTAGAGAGCATTCTAAATTGGTACGTACCGATAAAGCTTCTTGGGACCCGTTTGGCTCTGCTAAGACGCCAGAGAAGCGAGAGGATACGGAGGATACTGGAGCAGCGGATGTGATAGATATCACCCCCAAGGGAGTGGCTCTTTCCCCCGGTGTCTCCGCGATATACGAGATTCAGAATACTACCTACGCTTCCGGAGATTCCTGGTCAGTTTCGGACCCAGCCATTGGAACGATTCAGGATTTACAAAATGGTACAGCCGTTTATACTCAGGCAGGGCTTGGGGAGAACAGGGTTACTTTTACAAAGGGTGACGGATCGGCGGCATTTACAGGTACGGCAACTGCAGTAGGAATTCCAATTCATGATCATAGTAGCTTAGGGGAAGGCGGACCAGCCTTTGGAGTCTACTCAAGTGACTGATTTTAAAGGGGTTTTTAATGTTTACGAAACAATGTAGTGTATGTAGAGAAGATAAATCCAGAGAGGATTTCCACAAGCACTCAGGTAGTAAAGATGGCCTAAGCGACCGCTGTGCTCCCTGCGCCACAGCCAAAACTAAGGAGTGGTATTGGAAGAATTTGGAAGCAACCAAGCTCCAGCGCAAACAGCATCGAGAAGCCAATCCCGAAAAGATCCGCGAACAAAAACGCCAATACTATCTCCGCAATAAAGAGGCCATCAAAGCCAAAACCCTTAAGTATTTTCGGGACAACCGTGAGGACCGCTTAGAAAAGAAACGCGCCTACCACCACGCGAACAAGGAACGATGCAACGCAAAGAAGAGAAAGTGGAACCAGGACAACCCCGGGCGACGTAGAGAGCAACAGTGGAAGTACAAAGCTCAGAAGAAGAATCAACTAGGTTTTCTACCAGACAAGTTTGAGGATTTGCTGTGGGATGAACAGGAAGGATTATGTTTCTACTGCCAAGCCGATCTGAAACTGACTGGTTACCACCTCGACCACATGGCCCCATTATCCAGAGGGGGTTTACACGATATTTCGAATCTCTGCTTAGCATGCCCCGATTGCAACCTAAGTAAGGGAACTAAAACCGCGGAAGAATTTACTTCTCCCGCACTAAGGAGTTTCAATGAGACAAGTTAAAATAGAGCATGAAATTACTGAAGTTGCAAACCTGGCGCGTGTAATCGACATAGAAACTGGAAATCTAGTGGAAGGAATTATTTCACTCGATTTTAATTTAACCGCGGGAGAGGGTGAGATTAGTGGGACTTTAATTCGATATGCCCATAGTCCTGGTAGTATAGAATGGCGAAATGAAGTGCTGTCGGATGAGGAGCTTCCAACTACAACCGAGGATGTTGAAATTATCCATATAGACAAGTTTGACCAATCCCAGGTTGCTAAATCCTAAAGAGTCACGTATAATTTAGGAGGTAAAATACATTGGTATGCGAATGCGATCTATCAGGACTGTTTGATGTTGGATTCGATGGTATTATCTCAGCCAGCCTGTCTGGGTCTTCCGAGTTTATAGACATAGTTTCTCAGTGTGACCAAGCTCCCAATGTATTCGCAGACGTCCGGAAACGACTGAAAGGGCCCTCGATCGGACAATTAAATATCACCGCCTATGCTTTTGCTAAGGGCGCTGCCGACAAATTTCTAGGCACCGTTTGTCCTTCCACCGCAGGTATAAGTCTCCCCACCCAGACCCGCTTCGATTGCGAAAATAATGTTACTCACATCATACGAACCAAAACCGGCGAAGCATTTCGAGAGGGGGATCCCATTACAGGTATTAGCCTCCTCGGAGAATTCTGTTCTTTTCGTACCATAAATGCCAGCGCCGCCAGCGGCCCCACCGAAAGAATAACGGATACCACCAGATTTTTAGGCTCCGATCTTATTTGGTCAGGATTGCCTTTTACTTTCGACACCCGTGACCCCGACAGTTTAGACTTTACTATTTTGGGACTGGCTGTCAAACTCACTAATTTTTCCATAACCGTACAAGTTCCTAGCGCGGCTACCAACTCTTACTCGTTTCAGTATAGTATTCCTAGCTGTGAAGGGGATCTTTTCTAAAATACCGTGGAGGTAAAGTATAATGGTAACACAAACTACGGCTTATACTTTGAGAGCGGGAGCTCCGCAACCAAAAACTCAGTGTACTATCCGGGCTAACCAGACTAATCTTCAGATTCAAAGAACCTCAGGCTTTATTATTCAAACCTTTAAAGCTGAGAGACTTGTGTCTGAATCCTGTGAGGATAATTCTGAGATTTTGTGCTCTAACGATATGATTGGCTTGGGAGGAAACTTCCTGAACGCTAGTTACACGGCCCAACGTTTTCTGGATCCTGATACCGGCGCTATAATTTTCCAATCGCGGGAGACACGGGACGTAGTGTTCATCGAAGAAGATGAAGTACCCGGGGCAGGTAATCTCTAGTGGTTGAAACCTTTGAGTTTATTGATTGCCCCACTATCTCAATAAGCTACGCACCGACCGGATTGGCATCCGTGTCTTTTACGGTGGTGTCTACAAATCAAATTCCTGGAGTGACCCCCGTTCGAGACTATACCCAATTGTCTTTTGGAGGCGTGGATTTTGCAGGGTTTGTAACTAGTTTGGAATCTCAAATTATTCCAGCCTCTATCCCACCCGTATTCGAACATAGATTTTCACTTATAATGACTGGTTGCGGCGTCAACTGTCCGCGAGAAATAACTAGTTTGAACGTTTAAAGGAGATCTATTAGCCATGGATAATTCTGGATATATTTATATAATAGAAAACACCGCCAATGATAAATGTTATGTAGGCCAAACTGCTGACCCAACCCGCCGAGAAAAACAACATTTTAGACAATCATCCCGAGGGCAAACCGCTCTTAAAAATGCTATGTCTAAATACGGCAAGGATTGTTTTAGTTTTACACTACTAGAAAAATGTAATGACCCAGCCGCTCTCAACGAACGGGAAATATATTGGATTAAAAAATTAAATTCCAGATCCCCCCATGGGTATAATATGTGTGAAGGAGGATTCGGTCGAGGAAGAATCCTCACAAAGGAGCATAGACAAAAGTTAAGTGTTTCTAAGAAAGGTAGTCTTAATCCTAATTTTGGAAAATCAGAGATTGTAAATAACATTAATTGGATGCGTCAGAACGGTATTCATCCCTGGAAGGATAAAACACATTCTGAAATTACTAAACTTAAGATTTCAGAGACACTTAAAAACAAAACACACTGTAAACGAGGGCACGAGTTTACGGCCGAAAATACGGCTATAATTAAACGTACCGGCCAGAGACTTTGCCGAGAATGTCATAGAGCCAGGGGACGTAAATCCTATCGAAATAAACAGAGGGGGGTGTAGATATGGGAAATTGTTGTGGACGTCCCAATAATCGAGCAGCCACCCAAGGAGCGGCAGATTATTATTCTAGGTTTGCATATCTAACATCCGCTCAGCAAGAAAAACAACGAACCCTCGGAGTATCCAACTGTGCTAGCTGTGCAGCGTTGACAGTAGGAGATCCCTGTGCAGTCTGCGGAGCTGTCAAAATTCCAACCGAGGATGAGGAGGTAACCCCATCGTAGTAATCATAGGGGCGGGAACGACTGTCTCTTCTAATATTATATCCGGTGGTTTTGTGTCGGTAAGCTTCAGTCTTGCGCCCCAAGTGACTCGATTATTCCAGCTAGGTAGTTTCGACGCTTTTGATACTCAGATCCAGACTCAAGAAAGCGTCAGTCTTACCAACTACGGCGGAGCCTCATCTCCCGTAACGTTAACCCCCTCTATATCTTGTACCGACTCCTCCGCCACCATGAACGTAATAATAGTGCCCGCGCCCTGTACGGGCTCTACAGTCCCTATTTCTCGAACCGGAGCCGATGCTTTGTTTATAAATAGTTATTCCTACTCTAAGGATTTTCAAACCTTTGGACAAGAGTCTTGGAGCTTGCAGGGTAAGCCCATTATCCCTGGCTTTACTGGGAACACTTCTTTTATTCAAGGTTTTTCAGAAGGTAATCATCTAACCGGAGGAGACATTGTGAGTAATGATGGTATTGTCTTAACAGGGTCTGATGGAGTGTCGGCCAACGATGCTACTGGCCGAAGTCTCCAAGTGTCCGCAGGTTCCCCAGGGTTAGGTCAGGATGACACTCAGGTGTTTGGTAAGATCACTCAAATTGGTGGGGGAGTGGGACAAGAGGACGGGAAGAGAGGTACATCTTCCGCTAATGTTCCTCACACATTGGTATTCTTTTAGGAAGGGACTTTAATGGTTTTACAAAAATATAGATTAGAACTTCGCTGGAATAGTGTAGAGTATCCAACTGATGATTTGGCTATTTTAAAAGATGCCTATTTTACCGGACCGGTTCTTAAAGATTCCGCGCAGCTAAGAGACGACGATGAATTAATACTGGACATGACTTCTCAGCATGTTATATTCACCCCCATGGACGACTACTACCATGGAACATTGCATTGGAAAGGGGTTGAGTACAGAGGTGATTGTATTTTTCTTAAAGAGGCGAACATTAGAGGTAAGTATGTAAATGCTTTGGAAACTTTGGAAGATAATAACTGGATCTTAATCGATTGTATACAGCACGAAGAGGAAAAACATCCTTTTAATCTAGTATATAGATCGCAAGTAATGACAACCGTGGGTCAGGAGAAATTTTAATGGAGGATTACAATGCCGATATTACCATCGGGTGATATATTTGCCGGCGGCGCCGCAGTTTCGGGAAGCAAAAATCGAGGCGCTAAGACTTTTAAATATTGTCCGTATTCCACTCAGATTACTGACTACAGTCAGGACTCTAGAGTGCCAGGCGGTGAGAAGATTCATCACGGTGAGACTGGAGGGCGTTTACATGTTTATTCTCTCGGCGGCGGTGTAGGTTGGATGTGTGCTGATAACGATTGCGCCTATTTTGTAGGTTCAGCCGTCACCGAAGTTATTCAGCAAGGACGAAGGAAAGTTTATCTTCCTTCTGGTACTTGCCCAACGACCGAAAATGATTTTACTACCCTCAGCGGTACGGTGGAAGCCGTAGATCGCGGAAGAGTAATAGTGTCTGGAACACGCTACTATGAAATATAAGAATTGTAGGAAATGTAAAGAAGATAAATCCGTAGCTGAGTTCAGCAAGTCCGCTAGGAATAAGGACGGGTTGCGTAGCTATTGCAAAGCCTGTGACTCCAAAGTAAGTAAGAGGTGGTATAGCAATAATAAACAAAGTAACAAGGAAAGATCCCAGCGATGGCTTGCAGAAAACAAAGAAGTATTCAGGGAATATCAGAAAAGTTGGGAAGAGGAAAATAAAAAATCCCGTCGTAACTATCATGCCTCGTGGTACCAGAATAATAAAGAAAGAATTTCCAGGAATCATAAAGAATGGTGGAATAACAATCCCCATAAGCGTAGATTATATAAGAATAAATATTATGGAAAAATAAGAAATCAGGGCGGTGAAGTTTCTCCAGACATTATTGAGAAATTATTTTTAATTCAGAATAATCTGTGTTACTACTGCGAGGGGTTTTTGGAAGAATTCCATTTAGAGCACATGGTTCCTATTTCCCGGGGCGGATTGCATGATGACAATAATCTGTGTCTTTCCTGCCCTCCCTGCAACCTGAAGAAACACACTAAAACTGCCGAAGAATTCATGGCAGATAAGGAGGGAATTACAAATGGCAGTTAATGTCACAGTCAGAGATATAGTAAATTTCCCGGGCGGAACTCCAAAGACTATAACTTTGGATATCATTCAGATTATACCCAATCTGGGTAACCCGGAAGGTGATGAAATCTGGGTCTCCTCCGCAACTACCACGGCTACAGCCTCTGGTGGCGGAGCGATCCAGGACATATTTAAGAATGAAATGAAACGAGGATATATTAGAGGAATAGCACCTGCTACATCTCTATTGGATATCCCAGCTTCGGCTAGAATGGTAGTAGCCATAGACGAGGCTATCGGTACTGGTGTAGAGATCGAACTAACTGAAGGAACCAACCAGTTGCCTGCTGACGTAGCTCAGGACATAGAAACTTTGCTTAGAAATAATGCTGAGCTAGGCGGCGGTGGTGGTAAGTTAGGAAATCTATCCTATCTCAATGCCCAAGTCCGATTTTTGAACGGAGTATTCAGTATTGAGTCGGGTACCGTCACCGAGAAATTTACAGGTACTGGTAAAAGTTCCGTAGCCATCGGAGCTCCCGGCTCCGGAACGGATATTAGGACTACGCTGGGTCTGCATCTTACTGTATCCAGTGAGCAGCTTGCTGCTCGTCAACTCGCCGAGTCGGCGTTAGCTTCTACATACTCCGCGGGAGATATTATCGAACTTGTCAGCACGGCTGGATTTAACGCGGGAGAGGCTATTGAGATTAGAGACGTTACTAACCAGCAAATCGTTGTAGTCTCTGGGGCAGGTGTATCTGACGGTCTCACTGCAGCCCAGATTAGATTTACTACCGCCTCCGGAATTTCTACCGGATTGGCCAATTCGTATGCGACGGGTTCTCAGGTACGTAAGTTCCACGCCATTGACGGCGCCGATCCCGTATCGGCTGTCGCAACCATGGATGAGCTTTATCGATTCGCGATCGACAGTCTAGTTAATCAGGTCGATTTCTCGGCGTAATATAATATGGTAGTATTCTATCTTAGAAATAGTAGAAATCCTGATGGTAAAATAGTTCCAGTTACTATTGCTTTGACTTCGGATGTTCTTAAAGCCCAGAATACGCCTGTACGCCCCGATCAATTCTCAACTGCGTCGGGTACAGATTTCCCCAATCTGGTAGACCCGGAAGGTGATCAGCAGTGGATATTGGTGGCTGAGACGACCGCCCTAGATACTGCCGGTAGTTCCATCGACCCAGAAATTATTAACGTTGTTACTACTGGAACTGTTCACCAAGAAATTCAAAGTGCTATGGGAAGAATAGCGGCCCAGGTTGACTGGGGGGTATTACAGGATGATACCCGTCCTCCCAAACTAATAGACTTTCAGCCGCCCCTGCCTCAGGCAGATAACGTTCCTATTACCAGCAATATAATAGCACGGTTGCAGGAATCTTTACCTTCCGCAGGAATAGATTTCGATACGGTAAAAGTAACTGTAAACGGTTTTGATGTAACCAATGCGGTTGAATTTAAAGGTTCAATCTTTGATCTTACCCTGGTTTACAGACCACAAAGAGTCTTATCCTAGAGGAAAAATTGTATGGTTAAAAATATAAGATTGATCAATGCTAATATGACCCGGGTAGCTGGGTACTTCTATAGTTTCGATCATCAAACCGACACCATGATCCAGAAGGCGGATGATGGAACGCTGGCTTTTGCCTATCCCTTAGATACTCCCATAGGACAGGCAGTAACAAGCTTAGAATTTGATGGGCAAAGTTTCTGGACAATGGAAAACATCTCAGGTACTTCATCCGACGGTTTTCGTATCCGCCGGTGGGTTATTGAAAACTTTGTCATGGTCTTACAACAGACCTTTAATTTTGCCAGCGGCGGTAACGATACCTTTGACTCTCAGGGTTTTACTTTAGAACGGTACACTGGTTTTTTGACCAGCGGTGCTGCTGAAAATACTTCTACCATTCAGGTGTCTTTCGATGCTGACATCTTCGCATTGATTACTCCGGGTACCCGTTTATTTGTGGGACCCAGCACTAAACAATCTCCCACTGATTTTCGAGGGCAGTCCCAAGCCGTCATAGTTAACAGCACGAACCCGGCGACCAAGGTAATAACTTTAACCGCTTCTCTGACTGTGGGATTTTCATCCAGCGACGTGGTTGTTTTCAGTAAAAACATTTGGTTTCTAAACCAGAACTTTCAAAACACTCTGGCTGTAGGAGCTCTCTATAAAACAAACTCTCTGGACGGTAATATTCTGTTACGTCAGCAAGGCGGTGCCTTCAAAGATATTAATGCTGTGGGTTTTGCCGAAGTTACTGCTTTTACTGGAAGTTTAGCCTCGTTCAATAAACCTTATCTAATCTTTATCAGAACGAATAACCTTCTATTTGTAAATATTAATGATAATAATCTGACTACCGAACTCTCCGCTGTTCAGAATAATCTAAATAACGATACTACTGAAGTTTTTGACATATCCGATTTAGGTATTGAGGGTGATACCATATTCAGACTCCAGAAGAAGTTCAATGTGAATGGTAGTGAAAGTACTGAAACCACTTTTAACTATCAACTCGCGTCGTTTAAACCGTTCCCCATCGCCATCGCCATCACGGCCACTCCCGCAATTTTACCTGCTGACCAGGGGGTTTCTACCTCAGCCATTGAAGCAACGGTTACAGATCAGTATGGTTTGGCGTTTGTTACCAGTCCTCCTGCGACCATTCAATTCTCTACAGCGGGTGGTGGGACAGGCGCCTCCCTGTCTAATACGGGCCAAATTCCTCTCGACTCTTCAGGTCAGGCTACTAATACTTATTCCACGGGTGACGCAGCGGGGCTGGTTACAATTTCAGCAGTAGTCACTATTTAGGGAAGGGCGGTTAATGCCTCTTAACATAAATATACCGGCGAGTAATTTCTCCTTGGGTCCGGACAGTGGCTTTTTCTATTTCGTCAGTAACGATCTGAACGCTCTGGTCAAAGTCGAAGCAGACGGTACGGTTATACAAACCTTTCCAATTAGACGTTCCCGGTTGCGCAGCACGGTTACCGAACTTCATTTCGATGGTTCCCATTTCTGGACGTTGGAAGATCTGCCATCTGATCTGGGGTTGGTACTAAAAAGATGGCGACTGACACCAGAACAAAATGCTCAAGGACTTCCGGCCGGCGTCTTCCCCGTTCCGGCGGTTACTGATTTTACCTGGCAGGATGAGATCACTCTCATCAACGCTCCCAATATAACATACTCGTCAAAAGCATTTTGTATAGAACACTACCACAGGGCGCTGGACAGTTCTTTTGCACAAGGTTCGACTGTTATACAGCTGAACGATGTTGACAACCTGAGTCCTGGCGACACCATGTTCATAGGGCCGAGTACAGCCGCGGGATTCGTCGGATTTGGCGAAGACGCCTTTGTTATAGATATTAATCGAACGACTAAATTTGTAACAATAAGTAAAGCTGCTGGCCTGGACAATACTTATATTTCAACTGATCCGGTTTCCTTTACCAAGGCTGTGTTCTTATTTAATGACCACACTTTTTCGGGATTAGAAGACAGGCGGGGAACAATAATTAAATACGCCTGGCCCGATAAAAATGTTATTTTGACCGGTGGGGGTATGCGCTATTTCAATGCCACCGCCGCCGACTTCGACGGTTCCTCCCTGTTCTGGGTACGCGCGGACCAGATCCTGGAAGTTAATTTAGCAAACAACACCTTTGATGTGACCTCCTCTAACGAATCTAATTTGAGGGAGGGGGACCTGACAACTATTATTGAGGTTAGTGATATGATATCTGACCTTGCTAATAACCAGCATATAAAACTACAACAAAAAGAATCAGTAGAAGATATTCCCACCGGTAATATCTCCACGTTTGACTGGGATCCTCTTTTTAACTTTCAGGTACAGCCCACTTCTCCTGTGATTAATTCTATTAATACCTCCACGGATACTCGTTTGGTTGTTCCTTTCCCGTCAGCAGCTACTATTCTAATCGCTGCTGAGGTCAGGGATCAGTTTAACTTTCCAGTATTTAATGAGACTATTCAATTTAGCGCGGCTCTTAACGCTGTCAGTGACGCCGGTACACCGGGTACTTTTAATCCCTCCACCGGGGTAACCAACAGCTCAGGTATTGTTAGCACCGTGTACACGCCCAGTGCCACTCTGGAGGCTATAATAATAGATATAACAGCGAAGGTGGTCTAATGGGCTCTCAGACTGTAACCATGATTACAGAACAAAAAGGCTCTACTGGTACAGTCGGCGGCAACAATCAGAGTTTGTCCACCTCTAAACCTTTGTTCCAACAGGTGGCCACTATAAGTACGGTAGCCCCGTCACAACCTATTCACCAGCTTTCAAGTTTAAGTACCGCTACTGTGGGTAGCGCAGAAACTTCTACTCCTATCCAACAGTCGCTCCCGGATCCGTTTCCGTCAGCCGGCCTCGGCTCCCAGCCTCCCAATGATTCAATAATTGAACAGAAGATTGCTTCTAGAAATATTACGGACGGGCCCGATAGCCCCATTCTCCAAGAGACAGTCGTGACTCCGGATTTAAGTGACGAGCCTGTACAGTCAACTAACATAATTCAGCAGCTGTCACTATCTAGAGACACTGTTGGTGATGAACCTCTGGAGCAACGTTCGGATATCAGTAATATTGTCCAGCTTAACCAGTTCGATTTCGCGGATTTGATATTTCCACCATGCAACAGTATAAAAAATCCAGTGAATACCAATATTTTATGGCGTATCCGAGACTTCGGGTTTCCTTTTGACGTGGATACACTTATATTTAAAGTTAACGGGCTGCAAGTAGAGGGTAACTCAGAATTTGTAATCACCATTATCATAAACGGATTGGAACTTTCGTTCGATCCCCCCGCAGACTTTGACTTTAATTCCGAAGTAGTTATTACCTTGGAGATCCAAGACACGGCAGACCCCCCGAATAGAATAGTATATAACTGTTCCTGGTTTACCGTACCAGATACCAAAATTCCCATCATCACATTAGTTAGTCCCGAATGTAATGCGACCAACGTAGACAGGCTTGCTCCCGTAGTATTCGATGTTCTAGATGTAGGTTCGGGTGTAGACTTGTCGTCTATTACCTTAGATATAGAAGGAATACCGGTCTGCGACGGTTTGACTTTTGATGGTATAACTGCCGCAGTTTCAGGAACTGGATTCCGGGGTACATATGTACACCCCGACAAGTCTTTTAGATACCAGTCCAATGTTACAGTGACAATAAACGCCAGAGATCTTGCGGAGATTCCCAACAGTAGTTTTTTTGTGTGTAGTTTCAACGTTGGAGATAGTTCTCCGCCCGATTTTATAAACATTGTTCCGGCCCCCTGCGCCACATTTGTAGATACCCGAACCGGGTTAAGCTTTGAGGTGTATGGAAATGTTGATGGGGTAGATATTTCAACTTTAGATGTGCTAGTGGACAACAAGACTCGGAAGGTTGTTGTACAACCAAGGATTTTAAGATCCACGTGAGGAGGATGATAAGTGGCTGTTCAAAAGGGTAGATTAGATTCCACAGATACCACTAAAAACATGCAGAACTACTACAGTGATGCCGTGGTAACTGCCATTGCGGATGTAGATCGCGCTATCCACAATGGAACACAATTTGTACGGCTGGTGTTGCAACGTCCGCAGCCCATAGATGCGTTCCGCGCCTCCGATGGCTCGCCTGATGTTCACACCGATACTCCTCACTACATCGATGGATTGTTCACAGAAAACCCTGCCCCGGGAACTGAAATTGTCATAGTGTCCTTTGCAAATAACTTGCGTGTTGCTACCAACAGTATTTCGGTTTATTCCTCCTCGGCCATAGACGACACGACTGGTAACTGGGAAGTGTCCGGAAGTTTGAGCAACATCGATTCCGAGTATGCCGATGCTGATTTTCAAGGGACTATCAGCACCGTAACCGCCTCCATTGTGTCGACCCCTGCAGGTAACCAGTTCAAATATGTGGTGGCTTTTAGCACGCCCGCTATTGATACCACCGCTGAAGGTTTCCCGTTTTGGAGAGTTAAACACGCCACTAGTGGGGAGTTCTCTTCTGTTACTGAGATAGAACCACTTGTTCCCCTCACCCCGACCATTTCTTATTTTAACACTGATGGTACTTTTGCCAGTTCTTTTCCTTTCGCTGAAAGTAATATTCTGGATGCATGTTTCGATAATATCAATGATTTGTTTTATACCGTTAGATTTAATAACAGCAGTGTGGGTACCGTAACTATTAATCTCGGTGAAGATTTCAGTGACGCCGAAGCTGGTACCGCCGCTGCTACCAATAACTTTAATCCTGCTCGTTGGGATGAAAGTGCCACGAACTCTCAATTCCTACGCATTAGTGAGCAGCTATCCTACAATGCAGTCACGGGTTTGGGACAACTAGAAACTACCTATGTCTTGGAGAATGATCATATCATAGATTTATTTGTTAATCCCGTTGCTATTAGTAGTCGTAAAATGTGGTTGGCGCTGCGTACTCTCGACACCAATAACAATACCATCATGAGTGAGGGATTTGGTTACGATAATTCCCCAACCGCTACAGGTATTGTATTTAATAGTTACATCTCTAACTTGATCAACTCAACTGCCAATTCCCAACTTCGAGAATTTAGACCTTTGTGGCATAATACTCAAATTGGAACTGATTCGTTTACCGTAGCATTCGGCGGCTCAGTGTGGACAGTCACTGGAACTTTGACTGGAGCGTTGACTGATGCCGATACGGGCACGACCTACGATGAAACTGTAGACGCTACTACGCCTTTTTCGATGATTGTTACTAGTACTGCCAATCCTACTACGGGTGAACAATTTACTTTCGACCTGGTGACATCTAGTGGTCATCGTACTCCTACTGCCACAGGCAGTGTGGGTTTTGACAGAATAGGTGATCGTGTAACATCTCTTTCAAACCTTACAGACGGCGTTGGATTTCCAACTGGAGATGTAAGCGTGGAGATTTTTGGTAGTACTGATGGCGCTGTTAACTTCCAAGCTGACGACTATACCGTATCGGGCACCGCTACTTTCCCAGACGTTGCGGTCTTTACAGTTGAGAAGACTGACGGTGAAGGTGACGTTGTCAGTACCCCTCTAATAAGCGCATTTGATATCATCGGAGATCCCAGTAGAACATACAACACCTACCTCGATGGACGCGTTCAAATATCATGTACCTCTTCCGGTCTGGGCGGTGGGTTTATTTATATCAAGATAGATAATGTTTTATATAAATACCCAAATAATATTTCTTTGGGTACCGAAACAGGTAGTGGGGCTACGGCTACAACTACCGCAGAGATAGCGCAAGACGGTACAAATAGTTTTAACTGGACTCACCGTTCTGGGATAGGCGGACTTCCGTTCCTTACCTATCTAGAATTCGATGAGGTTTTAGATATCCTACATCTAAGAACCCTGGATAAAGATACTTTGCTAGACACTACCGACACTAAGGAAGTTCTTTTGAATATCAGTACCTACGACAATACTACAAACCCGTTCAAAGTTTTCTTTGACCAGAACGATTTTGATACATTATATTATGTAGACGCCGCCACTAATCTTCAATCGTTTAACATAGATGATCGGATCTCCGCGTTCATGTCTGTTAACGCCGAAGACGTGACCTTGCCTGCAGGAACCTCACAACAGACGTTTGTGAATGCGGATGTTATCAATGCTTGGGGGGAATCGCTCAACGGTAAGATAGTCACCTTCGCAGTAACTGCGGGAGATGGGGCAGTTTCACCGTCTACAGACACTACTGTCGGCGCAGGACGTGCAACAACCCAGTTTACAGTTGGTAGCACTGTGGGAGTTTCGTCGATTACTGCAACCGTAACAGAGACCTAAAGGTAGAGATGTGTGGTCACTATACAGACATTTACACATATTGTCGCAGCTTCAGGTGTAGAGGCTAGTACTGAACAAGGACAAGGCGGTAACCCTACCGCTACAACTCATCTACAACAACCTGGCGGTTTTTCTACACTAGCTAATTTGTTTTCTTTTACTGGCGCATCTCTGGCTTCTAGTTTTACATCCCATCAAGGTGCGTCGCACGGGACCCACGTCATTGTACGTAAGATTCAGGATGCCCAATCCGAGGGGTTGGTCTTTAACAATATAATCCAGAACTCAAGTTTTGAAAACGGGGGTTCTCGGTGGGTTATTGGTAGAACCGCTGGTACTTCTCACTCTATTAACGTTGTAACGCAGGCTCCAGGAGGGGTAGGATTTGATAACGCGCCTGCGACTATAGTAGTTCCTAATGGTTCTAAAATGGCGCACACCGCCAAGAACGGTCAGGACGGTGCGTTCGCCCTTTTCCAAGACATGTCAGTTGCTTCGGTGTCCTCTACTTTTCTACGAAACTTTGAATTTTCCGTGGCTCCCGACTCCGCATTTACGAAAGATTTTTCAAACGAACCTCCGTTTACTCCGGGAAGATACGGACTTGTAACTCTTGAGTTTAAACTAGAAGGCGCTACTGTACATACAATTGCTTATAGTTTTACTGGTAATGAGCTCCCGCCTTCCGCGCCGTCCGGATTTCCGTCTATTACCCAAAGGATTGACCTAACCCATCCCGGGGGGGATGTGTTCGCCAGATTTAGTAGAGATTTGCAAGATGATCTATCCACCTCCTTTACCTTCGACGGGGTAAGGATTTGGCTAGTATCAGATATGATCGACTCGCTGCTCGTAACCTCTTTTGATATTCTTTGGGATTGGTTTATACTAGAAGTCGGGGTCTTTCAGCCCGCCCTTTTTCCAACCAGTACTTTGGAACAAATTGTGTCGGCGAATCCCGAACTCACTATCAGAGATATTATTTTTGGAGTCATTGGTACTGTAGAGACCGTAGAGAATTTCTATGATAGGAGTCAATTCTTTTTTGAATCCTTCCACGAAGCAGATCCTAACACCATACGGGATCTGACAGAGGTAGAACCTTTCTTACTATTCTCTACTACCACAATATCCTCATTTGAGTTTACAAGAAATACGCCCTCCTCCACCACCGTCATTGCCGACAAAGCTTCTGAATTCTCCTCCCAGTCAGTATCGCCCACCAACTTAATGGTGAACCATGATTTCTCACAAGGCTTCACAGGTTGGCAGCTTACTCCGGATACTTTCTTCGGTGTCGAGCCAGGCGAGCCCTGGGTAGACGTTATAGCTTCCACAGATGCAACTCCGGATCGAGATATCATCTCAACTGGTCTGTTCCCGACGCAGGGTTCCCTGTTATTATTTGCCGATGTTGGAACGGGTGATCGTGGTCCGGGATTTTTCCAGGATCTAAATGTTAATGGTATTATAAATTCCTTGGATCTGGAAGCGTTTGGCCTGGACTGCACCGTGGCCAGAGTGATCTCCGCTGACCTCTCCTTCGTGCTTCAGTTCTTCCTGCAGGGTTCTCAGGTATATCAATTTACATACCGTGTAGATAATATGCTGGATAGGTCTAACGATTCTAACTACTCCTCTCTTGACTTCAGCCCTGTAGATGTTGGAACCTTAAGTCCTGACGTTAATAGAAGTAATTCTCCGAATGTTGGTGAGTTCACCACCCTTAAAGGTCAATTGTCCATTGACATGCAACAAGCTTCATTTGATTTCGACCAGGTTAAGATATTTTCCTTGTTCGGTGCCGAGTCCCTCACCAATGAACTGGTCTTCGACAATTTTTTCCTCACCGTTAACACGCCTCCCGCCCATCTGAAAGTCACATCGGGCCCGGCGCATGTTAACACAACAGATCCGTTAAGTTCTGAATCTGCTGACCACCTGACTGTGACTGGTACAGCGGGGATAAATGTTTTCGACGCCGCTGGGCCTTTCTTTGATGAGACAGTTCCTTTGTCTGGAACCGGCTCTGTTATCGAGACTACTTCAGTTGCTTTCCACGTCAAAGATCTTTCTACGGATCTTGACGCGGGGAATGTAGATGTCTGGATTTCGGGCGAACAGGTCGTTACCGCCAGCGTTCCTATTGTAACATCTACCTGGTCGTCAAATACTAAACAGATAATAACCAATAAAGATATCGCCTACGAGTTTTTTAGAAGCTCTCCTTTTGGTCAGGGGGTAACTGTTACAGTAAGTGGTGAGTTAGCAGATCTAGCCGACCCGGTAAGCAATCAAACCATAACCGATTATGAATTTACAGTAGTTGGATCCGGAATTCTAGGAGCAACTATTTCAGGGTCGGAAGATGGCGATCCGCCCATTCTCACCCCAACCGAGCCTGTGGATCTAGCTACCCAGGTCTCTTCTGATTCTAACGTGCTTTGGACAACCACAGATAATGCTGCCGGAGTTGATCCCGCGACGGTTAAACTGTTCTTGAATGGCGCTTTGAAGGTTGATGGAATTACTGCGGGCGCAACCGGCGGATTAGTAAGTTTTACTACTAACGCTTCGCGGGGTTTCGATGTTGTTTATAATCCGAATTCCCCATTCACATTTGGTGAAACTGTTACGGGTACTTTGGAAGCCTTCGATTTAGCAGACACTCCTAACTTCGCCTCAGTAGATTTTGAATTTACCGTGACCCCGGACAATACCCTGAGTATTGTCGATTTCTTCATGATTCCCGGAGAGACAACTCTGCTTACTTCGGGGACTGAATTGACCGTCACAGCTTTGGATCTAACCCACGGAGTGGCAAGCGGTACGACCTTCCTTACAATCAATGGGGCTGTACCTTCCGGCATTGTTACTACTTTCAGCGGTGCCGGGCCAGACCGAATGATATTTACTGTTCCACTTGAGCCTCTGATAGATTTCCGAGAAGATTTAAATATCCTGGTACACGCTGAGAATAAATTCCCGGGCAACTTCCCAGTAATTGCCGAGGAGACTTTTGTTCTTCGACCCGGGTATGATGTAGTTTGGCAGAATAAAACTGAAGATGTAACCGGTGGGCCGGAAGTTACTTTCCCGTTCGTCACCAACGTCCAAGTTGTTTTGGAAGCCAAAAACTTTGCTAAGAACTTTGGCACGGGATCAGAATTCTTCCGGTATCTTACGGAGTCCCAATCCATCGCGAACTTGGGGGCACGACTCGAATCTAATATTAACACCGCGGACCTCACCGCGGTTCTTACAAGCAACAACCCATTCTTTGAGTACGGCAAGGTAATAACAGTGGAGATAGAAGCCGACGACTTTGAAGGTAATCCCTTCCGCTTCACCCACACATTTAAGATTGAACCTAAACCATAGGAGGTAAATCATGGTTGCGACAAGTAGATTTGTTGAATTTTCGTCAACCGGCACAACTCTAATTACAGGAGTCTCCACGGACTCGACCTGCCAAGGAAGCCGTGGATTAAGTCGCGGGACCAGTCTTGGTTCCGATACTGACAAGTTCTCCGTTGTGCTGAATTCTAATGACCAACTGGCCGTTAATATAAACGGTGTTGGTCCTTTTACCATAACCCTTGCCTCTGGAACAGACTTGGATCCTCGGTTTGTAGCTAGAGACATGGAATATAAACTTCATTCCGCTAGTGGAGACGACGCTTTTACTCACGCTCAGGTTAACTGGCGTAACGGTGGCGGTAGTACCAATAACCGCAGCTCATTTATTATTTATACTGGAGAGCTGGGATCTAACGGTGGTGCAAACGATGTCAATGTTTCCTCACCCGGCGGCCGCGACGCCCGAACGCTTCTTGGTTTTAATCCACCGACCGAAGTAGCCGGCGCCGATCAGCCCGCTAATACTTATACCGGGGCCTGTACAGTTTCAGGAGTCTTTGCCGGACAATTCGACGACTTCTATACTCTGATGATCAGTGACGGTGAACTCATCGAATCTGGAGGCTCGACTGGTACCTACACGGGGGCTATAACTCTGGATGGTATTTTTGTGGACACCGCGGATGATGTTTATACTATTACAATTGATACTACCAATGGGGCTTCGATGGGCGCAGGTACTGGAAATGTACCTAGCTTTACGGTTACCGATACACCCGGTACGGATGATAACGCTAACCCCATTGAGCTTCTATATGTTGACCATTTCTACGACGTCGGTGACAACGGAGTAAGAGCTAAGTTCTCCGATGCCGCTTTCGGAAATGGTGATACATTCACCGTAAACGCGTTTACCGCTTCGGGTACAGGTTATCCGAAAGCCGTGGCCGCCGCTAAATACATTTGGTCTTCTACCCGCGGCGACTCTTCTAAAACAATTGGACTGGCTCCTATTACCACGCAGACTACTGGTACCCAAGTAGGCACGTTGGGTGCCACTATTTCATTTAGTAACTCCGGTACGTTAGATCTTGGAGATACCTTCGAGATATTTGGACGCGGCCCACAGCCTACCAACTCCGACACTACCCAACTAAACTTTGGCAATGTAACTGTTTCTACTAACAGTCCGGTAAAGGTAGTTTGGTTTGAATTGATTAGCGGGGCTGTATCAATGTCGACTGTTAAATTTAGTCTTCAGGCCGATGGTACTTTCCAACACCACGACCAGGGCGACGCCGACACTGAGTTCCATTACGGTACAGTAGGTGCAGGAAACTCTGCTCCAGGTGCCGGGCCCACCACTAACAGTCAGAATGAATTTCCAGTAGACTCTGACGGTCTGGGAAATGTGGCCGCTACCGATATCGATAGCGACTCTTCCCCGACCACCCTATTTGCTACTAAAGCAGATCTGGCAGTCGTTGCCTCCGCGGACAATGCCGAAACTCTTGGTAATTTCCAGGGCGGGGTTGTCAGCGATCTAATTTACCTGGCTATCAAACTGGGCGCCAATGAGACCGGAGCCAACTCTACAATTAACTACAGAATGTTTTTTGATTTTTCGTAGGAAAGAGGGTTATAATGGTTTGGATAGGTGAGCGCGAAATTACAATGCCCCGAGGCTGGATAGCTCAGTTTAATGATGGGTCTACCATTTGTGAGGATGATATGTCGTGGAATTCTGTTCCTAATAAGAAAGAAATTCAACGTATGATTCTTAAATGGGAAGATCGTATTTGGAGCATTGAAGGTAAAGAAAACTACACCGCACCACAGACACGTGGGTTTGTTGATATTAGCCCCAGCGGATTGTCGTATGGGGGTATAGACTCGAGGGCAATTGGATACTATGATCCAGAATCCAATTGTAAAGTCTATATAAGAGTCGATGAGGCAACTGGTAAAATGAAGCATGAAGTTCAATAAGTAACGTTAGGGGAGGAGTATTTTAAGTGGTGAAGTTCCTGAGTGGCACGACTTACGATGGTTCTGCAGTTCCCGTTTGCACGTATTGGAGAGGTGATGTCAAGACCGACACTGATTCAGATATTTCACCACTGGAAAAAGGTGGGGGTTCCGAACAATGCATAGCTAATCACTATTTCACTCGGGCATCCATTTCCTGTTTCAATGATGGTGATTGCAATGGGGAAGGTAAATGCATTGTGTGCACCAAATATATTTATGGTGGCACCAGGCTGGGAATTTCACACTCGCCACCTACCGACATTCTTCGTTTTTTTAACAAAGGTCTGACCGACGCCGACATAAGATCTCCCAACCTTGTTAGATTTCCTCCCAGTGTTGTTCAACAAGTCGACCACACCCAAATGCCTTTACATATTTTGATTCGTAATGTTCAGGCAGAGATTTCCAAATGCTGTCATTGGAGCTTGGGTACCGGCACGCCTAGTAGATTTTTCCTAGCAGTCGTACAGAACGGGCCGGATACTATTACGGTTACCCAGGCCAATGGCCAAGAGACACAAATAAAAGGCATCAGAGTTAAAAATGATGCCTTCGATGATGATGAGGGGGTGTTCTTCGCTGTCGGCATAACTGTTGTTGCCGGCTTTGAAGAGGCGCCCTCTTTCTATTTGGAGCCTAGAACGGGATTGATTAAGCCCGGCGAGGATGTTATATTTAGTTTCAATACCTCCGTTGGCGACCAGAGCGTGGCTACAAACCAAGCTAAGGCGGCTGCTTCCACCACTACCCAGGTCGTTATTGACGCTGTCCGTACGGCAGCCTTGGCTTGCCAGTCCGCCCGGCAGCGAATGTCCCAATCATCTAGTTTTCTAAATAACGCTTTTAATACTAATAACAACGACCAAATAGAAGCAGCCAATGCTAAGGTGATAGAACTTAATGCCGCTCAGGTTGCAGCTTGCGAGGCAGCAGAAGCAGCAGCTCCCAAAGGCCAAGAAGCCATCGATAAAATTAATGTGGTATTGGGAACCACTACCAAAGAAGATACTATTCAGGCCGTCGAGGATCTGCTACCCGTTCTGGAAGAATTAGAAGAGTTGTTAGTTATCGGGGCGATTAATGCCGGGGACACAGCTGCTCGTAGCACTTCACAGGCCATACAGACCCGACTAGCTACTCAGATTCGAGCATTGAAATATGCGGGCTTGGGTGCTTTTACCAAGTGTGATTTTTTCACCACCAACGAAAACATCGCGGTGCAGTGGAATGCTCCCGAGGACGGTTCCGTGCCCTGCAATGGTGTTCGTACGGATTGTGATTTCTATACAGGAAAAGACTGGAAGTTTGCTACGGAAGAAAAAACTGGTCCTGGCCAGGTAGTTCTAGCCGAGGCTATTCAGGAAATGAGATTCCGGTCTGACGACTGGGGCAGGTTTTCAGATCCCGGAGGGGAATTTAGAAATAGGTTCTCACTGCCTTTTCTGTGGGCCTTCAAACAGTATGTTCCCATCAGCGGGCAGCCCGAAGTCAAAGACATGCTACTGTATCGTCCCAAAACAGTATATGGTCGAGACACCGGTCAGGATTCTTGGGAAACAGTAGAAGTACAGCGTATTGCCGTTACTAGTTTCGGAGCTGACGATGAGTTCGAAGTTTCTAAAAGTTCTTCTCGCATCCAGCCGGGCTCGGAAGATATAGATCAGGAAAGTTCTGTTCAGTTTCCCACACTGGTTGATAAGTTCACTGTGCCCTCTAATATTAGATTGCAAGTTACTCACCCTCGTATAGCGGACAGCCCTTTTATCTATCGTACTTGGAGCCCCGATAAAAATAAAATTACGCTCATGGGAACCGCCACCCCGAATTCCGTTATTAGAATAGTTAATAACACGGCTCTTCTAAACAGATCTCGGTACCACGCCGAGTTTGGAACTACTAATTTTGTAGAAATTCCCACTGTTATTCCCGGCCTGCCGGACTTCAACAACATAACAGCTACGCAATTGGAAGAACAACTGTTTATCCCATTGCGCCAGGAAAGAAACTCTAATGTTAACCAGCGCGCCGTGTCACCCCTGGGATTTCATGAAGTTGGAACTGCCCAGGACGGCTTCTGGTCCTCCATAGCCGAAGTTGAGTTGGTACATAATACCATAAATGATATCTATGTTATTCTAGTAGCCGGGGAAACTAGAATACGTTTCCAAAAGATTCAAATAGATTATAGATTCATGCATTCTGTCGTGACCCAGACCCGCTTCGACGCGATAGATTTTACTATTAATGACACTCTTTCCTCAGTGGGGACGGGTATTCTTTCTGGAGATTTAGCCCAAAGAGCGGAAATAACCGCCACTACCCAGACCCTAGTTGGGGTTCCAGAGTCGCCGGAGTTTTCATTTGGATATTACGGTCTGAGATTTAAAGACAGAAATTTAAGATTTAGTACACTATTTGCCGACAACGACCTCGCCTCTTCCAACCCTCTTTTGGAGGCGACTGGAAACCTTCTGGTGACAGAGGCTGGGCCCAGTACCTTTATTAATAGGGTAGGCTACCACGTGATACGTTACCGAAAAGAGATAGAGGTTGACGATTGGTATGTTGTTAACGACTGTGGATTTATCATGTTGGTATTTAGTGACACCGAACTTCATCGTGTTTTACCACTGCCTAACCAGCAGGGAGAAAACCCACCCCTCCGGGATGTGTTAGTTAATTCTGGAGGCAAGGGTAGTGTGGTAGCTCAGTGGGCCATAGAAGAACTTACTATAACGGTTGAGGGTTTTACAGAAGCAAAGCCTCTTGTCCAGTTTTTTCGAGACGTTGACGGCCTTGGATTGCCAGCAAATTATGTACTGGTGGGCCCCGATAGCGATGTCGAAAATGCTTTCGGAAGACCCGAGTTTGGAAGAGATACTATCAAAGCCACGGTTACTTTTTTACGTCCTCAAAGTACGCGCTCCGCAATTGCGGGAACTCCGGGTACGGGTAACCAGACTCTACCCGAGCTGACAGAAGATGTAGATGTTTTGAATACAAACTTTTACAATGACAATCTCATACGTTACCAACACACTATATCCTTCCAAGACGATGGTACTTTAAAAGCCGGGGGAGTGCGTAGTTTCCCAGAATCTCCGGAGGAAGCTCCAATCTCTGCCGATGCCCAAGAGTATTGTTTTGTTTTTGCCGATTCAACAGGCCGTCCCCTGGGACGTAAGTATACTAGATTTTTACTGTCTTATTACAACATCGCTTGTCTGAATGTGGAGATTTTCTATGCGTGGTCTACCGATTGTGAGACCGCCGCTCTTGTTCCCGACCTTTTTCTAGCAATAGGCAGTGCCTCTGGACAAACCAGTAATTCCGTTTCGGCTACTACAGACCCCAATGACCCCCGCTTAATACTGGGTGAGAGGGTTAAGAATTCTCTGGGTACCAGGGATTGTCGAACAATAGCCAGCTGCGGAGACCATGAGTTTTTAGCCTTGGGAGGGACATTGCGAGAGTTTGAAGTGATTGCCAATGTCCCCGCAGGCGGTTGCGGAACCGACGGCACTTTCTCAAACGATGAAGGATCTGCTTTAATGCAGAAAGCTTTTTATCCGAGCGCCGGGCAGGCAGTAGCGGGTGAAATTGTTTCAGCCCGACGACCCGGAGATTTATTTCTAAAACGCCGAGGTCCCATGTGGTACCCCTACGTTGCCTGTGAGCGACCACGTTATGAGTTTTTCACCGGCGGTCCTCTCAACACCGACTCTACTGAACTTATAAACGGAGAAGGCACCCCACCAGGTGTTACGGGCGCCTCTTTCTCCGTAACTGAGGCTGCTGCTAGCCCTGGTTGTTTCGGAGGATTGACCGAGAAATCCGACGAAGCTTACAGGGGACCCGATCGGGTTACTCCTAAAATCTTAGATATCCACCCATCCTTCCGTCCCTGTACCAGCGCATTCACCTACGCCAATCAAATTCTTAGAGGCGGCGAAGCTCGGTTTTCAGGATATGCTCGCATCCGGGGCGAGGTCGACCTATTTTGGTACGAGAGTACGCCGGGCTGGGAGCCTCCTAAATTTTCCAACATTGCGCGTCCTAAGATAATGTCGGAGGTTACAACGAAGCGAGGTGATTATCTAGGAGGTCCCGGAGGACGAGACTTAGGTTTTAGATGGATGCCAATGTTTCCAGAACGAGAAGATCTAGGAGCTTCAATAGAACTTTTCGGAGAAGAAATGGAGACGCAGGCCTACAGGCTCCTATGTGTCAGCACCCCAGTCGGAGCCGTGGGGGAACAGGTCAACAGCACCCCCGAACGATTTACCCAAAAAGCATTAATCCACAACCGTGTAGGTGGGGCCATTGAGTATCCTTTTGTTCCATACTATCCCAGTTTTCTTCCCGATTCTAGTTTAGGAAACGAGCCTTCGTCCAGAACCGCAGACGGGCTAGAGGGGGAATCTGTATCTTCCATAACCACAATGTGGGCATGGCGGGAACAGGAGACTTTCATTAAGAGAGGTCAACAATCTTCGAACGTTCTAGCCGGACTGGAACTAGCCCTGCCTCCCTATTTCATAGATAACCGACGCATGGAAATCCGTATTCGCCCGGAAGAAAGCACCTATGCTATTAATTGGAAGGCCCCAACTTACGAAGCGGACGGGTCTCTTAAGGCCCCGGCTGAATTAAAGTTCGGATTGGATGGTCCGCCTCGGGAAATCAATATTGATTTTAAGAATAGAATTTTTCAAGTGAACACCCAACAAGACACAGTGTACGACACTACCCAGGGAATAGATTCACCCGCTTTTCCATGCAACGCCGGTACTAAGACGGACAACCTCCGTATAAATGCTACCTGCGCTTGCGTGGAAGATATCACAGATCCTTCCTTGGATAACCAGAACTTTCCTTCTAGAGTTTTACACCTGGACGAACTTTCCCCAGATGGGTTTTTCGCACTATATGAAAACGATGTACTCAACACCCCTTTCGCTATTGATGTTCCCCAGGACACTGAAGACGTCTCGCGCCCCTGCTGTATGTGTATCCATTACATACGTGGTATTTTCTTTAGACTAAATCCAGAATTTATACCCTCTGTGTTTATTACAGACGCCTCATTCGATTCTAGGACCCCGTTTACCTATACCTGGAGTCGGGTACCTCATGGATTTACTACTGGTCTTGGGGTTGATGACGTTTGGGGGGCTGTCGAGAATCGCGCCGATAACTTCATAGATGCTGTTGAGGGGTCTGTTTTTCAGAATAGATTTAATGACAACGTAGCCTCCATTGATATTACGAATGACAACCCGGCTGTGTTCCCCTCCCGACTTCACGCTGTTGAACAGATCCAGAACGGAGATCCCATACTTGTTCTAGATCTAGCGGCCGGGGATGAAAAGTTAAAAGGTGGACAGGCCGCGGTTAATGGGGAATCCCAAGGTCAGACGGAACAGATTGTATTGACTGTAGATTTCGAAACCTATGTTAAAATAAATAAGGTTGATATAAGCTTTATTACAGGGAAGGGTTGGGAGGCTCCTAAGTACCAACTAATACGTGTCGAGCCCAATAACATAGGTCAAGGGGCTTTCCCGGCAGCCGAACGTGGCCAGTCGTTAGGTGTAAGTCCTCTTTCCGCAGTGGAGACTTCTATACCGGGCGTTACGCCCGCTGAAGAAGTTAATGATGGTCGTTTTAGATTCATCTCATCCCTCACCCCTTCGTATACTAACCAGCCTATTTGGAACCAGTACGGTAAAAGATTCCAGCTAGTCTTTTCTCGCCGTGGAAATGCCCAAAGTATGGGCATCGCCAGTATCCAATTTCAAATGAACGCAATCACAGATGGGTTCACCAACACAGAACTCATCCTTGTTCCAGAAAGAAAATACTATAGAAGTTCCGGAAGTGTCCCGGGTAATAAAAATCCAGAACAAGTTCTCGGAGCACAAGACAGTGCGACAGCCTACTGGTCTGTTATAGGATCTTCATCCGAACAAGGTGCTAACCGCCACCGCGCATATTCTTGGGGAGAAAGAGTAGATGATGCCAGCGCGCGTCCCATTTTATCCTCTGATGTCACCGGTCTAGAAGAACTACAAGCTCAACAGTATAACAAAGCACGAACTTTGATGTCAGTGCCTTATGTATTTCAATACACGTCGTTTATACCGTTGGATGAGGCCAAGTGGCTTAGATTTCTTAATCTCCCGGACCCCTCCTGGAATTGCTCGGTGTCAGTGTTTCCCAGCAGCCTGGATAAACTGATTGATCTTTCCGGCAATGATGTTTTTGGAAAAATCCCGGAGCGTTCCGTGTTTAACCCCCCAGGTCACGCCTGGACCTGGACCCTTAGTAATGAAAAATATACACTGTGCTGCATAGACTGCCCCCCACAACAAATAATTGACTACCAGTTTATACATCTGCACGACTCACTGACAGTTATTGATACAGCTCGTTTCTGGGATGAGTTGCCCAGTGGTTTCACCAGGTTGATCAGGTCCACGTTGATGTCTCCCGATCCTACCTTCGGCAGCCAACCATCCGCCGGCAGCCCCGTGATCGTTAACGTAACCGATTTTACAGATGCTAACGGTAACGCTATTGATTTATCTGTTCTAGAAAGTGCGGGATTTACCCGTAACGAAGATGGAAGTCTTGCAATCATTGATCGAGGTAGTATGTAATGCCGTATTTATCTTATTTATTTTGTGAACATTGTGGACCCAGAAATGAAATCGATATTGACTATGAAGGTACAATTAATGCATATATCAATGATGGGAAGTCTCCCGCTACTATCAATCCGCCTACTCTAGTGTGGGATTATCTACTATACTATTGTCCAAAATGTCAGGCTCGTTTTAAATATACTTATAGGGATGTTGAGAGTAGAGTTCGTGAATACTTTGTGGAACTGGCCGATAAGTATAAGCAATATTTCGATGACCGTGAGATATACGATACCCGAATCGAGGGAGACCGTGCCCCCACGACTGAGGTAAACAAGGAGACTTTGGATAGGATTCATAATCTGTATTCTAAGAAGGTGGAATGACATATAGTATCCTCAGCGAAGCTCGGGTCCAACCATCTGTAGCCGATCTTCAACCAAGCAGCCGATCGTACTCTGTGTTCTGGACAGATAACATAAATCTGCAGGGCTGGGATAGTATATTCGATCTAGATATTGTAGGAGCTTGGGGAGGTTTTCTTTTCGGAACTAAGAGTACTGATACTACCGGAAGAATTGGACCCTCCTCCCCGATTCCCCCAGTGGATAGCTTGGTCAATGACAAGTTATTCTTTAGAATGAAGTATGATAAGCATCCTAAAAATGACCAACCTACCTCGTTAGGAAGATTGGAATGGACAACCCTTTCGGATCCCGTATTTGATTCTTCTAAGAGGCTAGACTTTGAAATATTTCCCGATGGTAAATGGCACTTCTACGAGATAGACATGGTCCAGGCCTCCAACTGGGTAGGACTAATAGATAATTTTAGATTTTTTCCATGCGTTAATGGCAAAAGAAACGATGAATTCTTTATTAGCTTCTTTGAAATAGGAAGTTCCAGCTTTGATTTTTCATTTGAAAACACTAAAGCGGGTCTTCCTGGAAAAGTTGTGGCGGGTAATACCTCCCCCGCCAGTATAACAATTGAAAAAGATGTTAACGATAAACTTATCGTAAATATTGATGACTACGGGGATGTTCAGGTAACGTTAACTCCCCAAACGGCTGTACCATTTAGTATAGCCCGAGATGTCTCACTGCAGTTGGGTAAAGTTTCTATAGGTGGCTATTTAAGAGCTCAGTGTTTTTGGGACACCGACTTGCAGAAATTCTTTATTGAGTCTGGTGTATTAGCAGCGGATTCCTCAGTGGTTGTGAAGTTTGGATCGAACTCGGCAGCCCCTACCCTGGGTTTTAGTGGGCCGTTTGGTACCGACGTAAGCACTAGTACTCCGGGTTCTGACGGAGACGAGAATTTTGTACCTCTCTCCTCCTACCGGCTTACGACCCTAGAATTATTCTCGCTGTTTGATAACGACACTAAACTTACCGCATTTTCTCTTGACCCTCAAACACCTGTTATTCAGGCGGGTCGATCCGACTATGGACTTACTAACCGGCGCCTTGCACGTCAAGTGATAGTAGAAGGACGAAACACTACTCTATCTACAACCTCACTGTCTACCTCCGGTGATTTAACAGGCACTAGTTCTACCTTTATTGACATCAACCACCCCTTTACCGATGACGGTAAGATAGATGTGATTGCTTTTAACGGTGCTGCCGATACTGCTGGCGGTACAAAATGGAAAATATTTCGTCCAAAACTGGATGGCTCGTTAGTCTTGGTGGACGAAGGTGTTATCGGTAAGACTAATATTACAGAAGATCCGAACGGGGGATTAGTACTTACCACCGACCCCGGCGCTTTTGTGGTCAATGTGTCTGCCCAAAATGTCCGTGCTCGCCGTGGTGACTTGTTAGGTATTTTCAATGCCTCGTTTAACATAGATGCCGTAGGGGTGGATAAACCTAACGCCATGTATTACGAAGTTGCCGGCGACGCGCAAGGTACAGTTATACCAGGCCCTGCCGCCGGTGCAGGGGAGTTAGGACTTCCCATATATGCAAGGAGTGCCCTAACCAAGAATAGAGCAGTAGTAGATATTGATTTTAAGAATAGACTTAATCTGGATAGACTGGTGGTTTCCGGAGACGAAGACCCAAGAGACTTGGAATACAATCTAGGTGCTGCAAACTCTGCTGCTTTTAACATAGACGCTACCGGCACCCACACCATCTGTTTTGTCTTCAACTTGTCTACCTCAGAACGTACCTGTTTTACCCGGTCTAACCAGGGTTTTAATGTTGGGGCCCTTAATGATGATATTATTTTGGCGGATAACGGCGTAACTTCATTTGGTGATGGAGGTCAGGGAGGCGCAGGAGGTGCTGACGTCTCTGGTGCTACCTATTTCTATGTAAATGGAGATGCCGAGCATCTCGGTGAGTTTGAGTTCGTCGGCCGATCGCCGGAGTCATTCGATTTCCAGCGGGATCCTCTGGGCATAGACTTGCTTTTTAGTCAGACTACTAACAAGCTGGATAAACCCATAGGCAAGGCAGTTATTTACTTTAAAGATCGTCAAAACATGCGCCAGTGGCAGATTGAAACATCCCTGGGAGTTGGTTCAAAAGGAGGGAACGGATCTAAGTCTGGATTTCAAGTAATTCCATCCTCGTCAATTACAAGAGTAAGAATAGACAATAAAGTCATAGAGCCTAAGGGTCTTTTTGTGACTACCAAAGACCCCGATACCACCTCTTCCCTCCTACTATCTAACCCCTCCTTTCTGGATGTGATCGCTGCTAATGGGAAACGTAACCCCCAGCAAGGTGTGGACTTTGTTAACGACGTGTCAGAGATCGGCGGTGTTAATCTCGAAGAACAGCTGACGTTTTTAGATTTCCAATGGAGCCGGTTCGAATGGAATTTTGCTACTATCCGGACCCAGGGATTCAGGTGGTTTACTGATTTCCATTGGAGTACCAAGATAACTGAATTCCAGGTGTTCGCTGTTTCGGATAATGTAGAGGCGTTGGGGGATAATATTCAACCCCAATTTTCTTCGGATGGGGTGGGCTTTACCTCCGCCGAGCTAGAATCGGCCACTACCGAGGAAGCTACTTACAAATTGGGCGGGTCTCCCCAGTTCATGCGGCTGATCTTCCGACCCACTCTCCAACTAGATATCAGTGATATTAATTTTCAATTCGAACAAGACCAGATCTGTTTCGGGAAAGAGGGTCGTCTTCTAAGTGACATGTCAGTGAACGAGGCTCGAGTCGGCGAAATCCCGGGCGAAGCCACCCCCCTGGAGATAAAGAATGTTACCGGCGAAACTGCCGATCTTCTCCTGGATATCCCATCGGATATAAATAGTGCCCGCCAGTTGTTATATTTCAGTAAGCTTAATAGTCCGGACGATATTATCAGACCACAGGTGGGCCCCCCTGGACGTGTAGACTTTAAAGCGGATAAGATACTCGGCGAGGCGGAGAATATAGCCAACAATGCTATAACCTACGGGCTTCGTAGTTTAGCAAGTGGGACTTCCGATGTATTTTTAGTAGACAATGTCCTGCTAAATGCCGGGTTTGAAAACGGTACTCTAGAAAATACATGGGATTTGAATATAATATCATCCGGCACAGCGGTGGATAACTCGGGGATTGGATATCAAGTGCCCCGAGTGTTGGATATAAATGCAGCCGCCGCCGGTGAAACTAATCCAGATGAGGATACCGCAGATCAGTTTCAGATAGGAGATTTTTGTTTTGGTGTAAGTGAGAGTGACGAAATCTCCGCCGGCCGTGACGATTTTACTGGGACTATCGAGTTTGAACTTTCTCAAACTATAGACGTGAGCCAACATGCAGTGCCGATTGACAACGGCGGGGCTCAGATTGCTGCCGGTATGCGTTATTTGGCGTATTTAGGCGGTACTATTGTTGTTAGAATGTACGGCGCCCCCACTCTTGCGGGAGTACAGTCGCCGCCAGGTACTATAATTGCAAATTATGGAACTAATCTTTTACGTAGTTTCACTACTCGAAAATCAGCGGGTGTCGGTATTGAATCTAACACCGCTGCTACTTTAACCTTTGATGGAATTTCTGCCAACCTGCCTAAAACGACTAGGTTTGTTAAGTTAGAGTTCGATGTACTGATGAACCCCGGATCTATTTGCGGAGGAGGGGGTTCGCCTTGCCGCCGTAAGTTCCTATTGGACTCAACAGTGTTGTCTCTACAAATACCTGCTGCGACGAAAGCGAAATGGTACAAACACTGGAGAGGCGGCGCCGGAGACACAGTACGATCTTTACAGGGGTGGACTAGTTCTCGTTTTGACATAGTGGACAGTGCTAATTTTATAGATACCGCAGGTTCAACACATTGGCACCAGCCTTGGGAGACTAATAACACTACGGGTTCTCCGAGCGGAGGCCAAACCCAAGGCTTCAGCCGCGTCTTCGAGCAAAAACGTGATCGTGCCGCTATGTCTTTCGGGAGAATGCGTGGTAGTTCTTCAGGATTTCTGGGAGCTAAGTGGGAAGACGAGCGGTCTATAGTGGGCTTACGTATTGGGCTATGGCACAACACTGATTCTGGAGCCACTGGTTTTCTTGCAGAGACATTCCCCAGCGTCTTTCAACTACAAGTATTAAAGACCAAGTCAGAATTGGGTGGAACGGAACCAGATCTTCAGAACCCTGCCCACTTCAAAGTTATTAAAATGTACAGTGCCTACGATTTTATTGACGGCCCGGCAGAACTTATCGAAGAGAATAATACCACCCCATCCACCCGACTGCTGACTCTACTATTTGATGATGACGCGGTTGTCACTCAAGGTATTAAGATTGTATTTACCACCAACTGTGATACGTTCGAACGAGCTGCTTATCCTGACAATACAACTTTCGCTGCAGCCACCGGATGCCCTCCGGATAATACATCGGGCGCCGGATTCGACTGGACTTCGGATCTTGGTCTGGCCGCCACCTTTTTTGCGCCGTTAGAAGATGTAGCTAACGACTCTCTGCCCCTAGACAATATAGTTGAGGGGCGAGAGACCAGTAATGTTTTCGCAGCTGTTGATCTCGGAAGGCCTCATGATATAGACCTCAATGCTGATCTATTTGAATTGATTAGTGAAACTCAATCCCAAGTCCAGTGGAATGTTTCCAGTATTGATTTTAGTGATGACGAAACCGACGACCCTAACCTGGTACAGTGGACAGGTGGTTCGAGTAATGCTCGTTGGATTAGGTTTGTCTCTCAATCGGAGCAAGAATTTGAAAGCCCTGACTGGGTTTTTACAGACAGTTCTACGGCTACCCAGGCTCAAAGTTTTGAAGTCAGGAAGTTGACGCAGTCTGTTATTAACCAGGCTCGTATCTACCCTAATATACAGACCACACTAATCCCCACGTTTGGTTACAATTCCGGATGGGATAACCTAGGTACTGGACTTACGGATAATCGTAAGGATAGTTTTTTCTTCGCATCTGAATACCCAGTCTTCGCATTAGATTTTGGTAAGCCTTACCTTATTTCCAACGTCACAGACGTTTTTAGGAAACGACATGATTTTGTAGCAGGTGTTCCCACCAGCCCCACAAATGATGACGAGACGTTCTGGAATGGGAATGATGAAAGTAATTTTGCGTATTCTAATGCTACTAACTCTCGGGTCGAAACTGTTAAGTTCGGAGCATTCGGAGCCGGAGTTCCAGATTTAGCTGTCCGTTGGGCAGCTTTCAAGGCCGATTTTCCCCTGCTGGTTCAAGGCCGCCCGTCCGAGGAGCCGAAACGATATAATTTCGAGACCCCTGGTCAGACCTTGTTTGGTGCCACTTTCCGCCCGAGGACTGAGCAGCCGTTTGCAGAGAACGCACAGTGGTTTAACAACAAGAAAACTACCCTTCGGGATATTTCTACACTGCAAGCAATTGACGGTGCTGTATTCAGTTATCAGGACGGGGTGGACTATGGATCTGCCGCCGGTCTTACCGGGAACAGTACCACGACCACCGCCGACAACATGGGACATCCCAGCTTTGCTTTCGACGGCAGGTTTGATCAATTCACTGCGGATTATTGGGGTGTACAAGTTCGAGATATTGTTACAGGCTTAGATTCACCGGATGATCTTTTCCCTCATTCGATTTGGCGAGTATTTAACGATCCTTTTCAGGGAGCCTCACAGACTAAAGAAGTGAAAGCTATTAAAGTAATAGGCTTTAACGAGCAATTCTTCCCCACAAATTTTAGATTCCAGTTGTTAGAAGAGACCCCCGAAGGTGTAGCCAAAGACCCTAACTTGAATTCTAGCTGGTCCAATATCGACAATGGTGCCTTTACTGGAATAGATACCTTTCAGGGAGGTCTGGGATTTTTACATATTTTTCCGGATGTAGTCAGCGCGAAAGGCATTCGTGTTCGAATAACGTCCAGTGTATTTCCCGACGACATCGTACTGACTCAGACTAATGAAATTAATACTTCCAATGTAACACAACCCGATGTCAGTGGTCCTCAGACCAGAGTACAGTCCATAACTATTTACGACGAGGCCTTTGAAGAATCTGTTATAGAAGGTGAGATCTCTATCAATCACGCTTTGGTAGCATCCAGTGTGACTTCTATTACTAACACTCCCGGACACCAGACTGCTCAGCTGATCGACAATGCTCTAGATACTTTTTGGGAATCTACCGGCTTTGAAGATACCATTACCCTGACGCTACCTTCGAGCAAAGCGATCAATAGAATTGAGTGGGAAAAGAGTCAGGCCCTTGATCAACAGACTGGAGGTATCGGGCAGTCCGCTCCTCAAAATTTTACTATTAAAGCTGTGGTCGACGGACTAGAGAAAACTTTAATAACCGAAACGGATTTTTTTGGAACCACGTATAGCGGTACTTTTTCGGAAGGTATAGTTACTTCGGATACCTGGATAATGGATGTTACTAAAGTCCAGCAGCAGGAAAATAGTGCGGCGTCTATCCAGGTAAGTGAGCTTCGTTTGTTGGAAGTTACTCAGCAGACTACCCCCTTAGTTGTTATATCTTCTTCTTCCAGTAAACATCCTGGTGGGACCTCATCTTCGTCTGTTAAAATAACTTATTCCGCAAACACTACCGCCTCTGCCCGAGTATTTGCAGATGGAATTGATGGTGACAATGACGCTGATTTTTCAGAGAGAGATTTCTTTTCCCTGTGGCTTCACGTTAATGATATATCATTGTTGGACACTTCCATCGGACACCTTAGCTTGGGAAACGATAGCGATACTTTCTACCGCTGGGATTTACAGGAAATGAACCTCCAAACTGGGTGGAATGAATTAAAGTTACAGTTTAGAACAGCATCTGACATTAGCGCCATCCCATTCCAATCCGGATTCCAGTTCCGCCCCGATACCGGGAGAAGCGCTGTAGATTTTATAACCGCTGATTTTGCCATTACCACATCCATCGACGGGACTTTTACCAGCCGCGTCGACCAGTCTCCGGGAATACGCTACTTCGATATAGAATTGAAAGGCACCGGCGGCACAAGTGAGTTGGAAATACTTCTAGACGACATGCGTTTTGTAAGAAATAGATTTGATGATGTTTGTAAGTTTGGTAAATCATTATACTTGAATCTTAACGAGACTTTTATTATAAATCAGGAAGGGTTGGACCTGTCTACCGGGACCATAGAGTTTTGGTTCCAACCCGACTGGGATACGGGAGGAAGGTTGCAGGAAGACCGTCCAATAATTCCAGCAATCTTTAGAATCATGCGCCCGGATGGGAAGTATATGGGATTTTTCTATAGACCTAACCAGGGTTTTATAGGAGTTGTGTACGACACCTCTAAACTGTGGCAATTTGTAACAACCGTTACAGAGTATAGATTTGAAGCGTTTGATACGTTTCATGTTGCTGTGGTGTGGGATCACAAGTCTAGGATTGCCCCATTTAATTCTTCCTTTGCAATTTATATTGACGGGCAACCCGTATACGGTACTGATAAAACATGGACCGCCCTGCGACAGCCGGGAGCCTCTTTGGTATTTGGTGGGGAGATGGGTCAGAAATTTAACGCAGCTCCCTTGAACTCTACGGCCCTGACATTTTTGCCAATACCTAACTTGCCGGCTAAGAACACAGCTTCGTGCTGGGCTCTAATAGAAAACCTTAAGATGTATAATTATGCGAAAACCGATTTCATCGACCGCCTGGACCGCGACATTAAAAGAACCCAGCTACTGACCCCGTCCGAGATGATAGAAATATCTTTGGACAACTCTACTTTCGTGGGAGTAGGTTCCGAACAGCTTCCCCTGGTCGTACAGGACGTACCCGATGGTACTACCATAACGGTTTACGTCAGAACCGTATTACCTCGAGATTTAACTGGGCAGGAGAAGCGCGATGCCTCCCTGCTGGTTAGATGGAAGACCCCTCTAAGGACCTGTGACTAATGACTGAACGTAACATGCTCAAAGAAGGATTTATTTTTAATACATTAGATGCCAATGGGGCTGTTTCCGGTACCCAGGTGGTTACTATTCCCCAGATGGACCTTCTTGTCGATGGTGATATCTCGTCTACCGCCTTATCCACCGAGACAGGAAATCTATTTTCATTAGATGCAGATATGGGTGCCCGTTGGAAACTTAACAGGTTAGAACTTCATACCGCCGAACCTTCCCCCTCTAACTTTGATATGTTTATAAGTGATGACGGGGTGGATTTCCAGCAAGTTACTATGACAGGCTCTGCTCCTCTCTATATTGGAGACATTGAACAAACTGTGGCATCTGGGGCCCCGCGCTTTGTTCGTTATGAGCATCGCGGCTCGGCCATCCGTGCCGTACAGGAATGGAAAGCTCTGGCAGATGACACCCTGGTCAACTTTGGAGATGATGGTCTTCAAACAACCGCAACGGTTACTGACGCCCCTATAGGGCGCCCGTCCGATTCGGTTACCACACTCACTCTTAAAAACGATTATACTAAAGCCGCAACTGGTTTCGTAGTTATAGAATCTGAAGGTACCGGTTCTGATAATATAGAAATTGCTTTAGACGCTTCCGGTCCTTGGTTCGGTAGAAATACATTAGACTCTAGAATGCCGGACCCGTCCCCTTTTACATTAGGTGCTTTTGGTGACGGTTCGACGACCTTAGCACCCGCAGTTGGTTATTCAACAGCTCCCAAGTGGTCGATTGGCCTGGCGGGAGGCTGGGCATCTTCAGACTTTACTGTCACCAATATAGTACAGGGTGAGTTCAGAGCGGTAGGCAGTCTTTCGACCAGTCCCACCATAGAGGCTGCGAACGACTTTGCTCCTGACGCCGGGGGTGTTATTGTTGATAGTCCTGACTCTCCCGTCCGCGGAGACTTTTTTGCTTTCCGTTCCGATCTCTACAATCGGGTCAGTGTGACCCTCGCCACTCCCACCATCCCCGCGTCCGACCTTGTTGAAAGCGCCCGCCTCTTTTGGCGCACTCACGAAGACACCGGGTTTGAACTTGATAAATCCATCTTGTCCACAGCTTCCGGTGTGAATTTCACAGGACAGACTCAGGAATTTATATTCGAAGTAGACCAGGTAGTTACTTGGTCCGGAGCAATCCGTTCTCTCAGGATACAGCCCTTTACTACAGCGACGGGTATTGGAAAGTCCGTTACTGTGCAAAACGTAGAGGTTTACCAAGATGATCGTAAAGATCGCGTGGTGTTAACACCCGTGTCGACAGTCAGTGGTACTTTCGCCGGGACCACGGGAGGTACATCAGACACAGTCAGTAGAACAATAATTAATACAGAGAACAAAGTAACTGAGCCGTGTATTATAACCTCCGTGCATGTAGCCGCCCGTCTCGTAGATGCTGGAGATCAAGGCATAGCTCTCTTACGTGTAAAGACGCCAGCCAACCTCCCACCGAACACGGATACTGGAGTAGCGGGTGATAATTTCGAAGTTAAATACTTTGTAACTATAGATGAGTCTCAGTTAAATATTAATCAATCTATAGCGTGTACCATGCCAGTATGGTGGGCAGCCGAACCGGGGGATATGCTGGCCTTTGCCTATAACGCAGATACTGGTTTTACTGAGTCCTTTCAAAACCCATTCATTGGGTATAACTCCAACGCTGTTCAAGATGTTACTAAATCTGGAATTGATGGCGGTGCCCTGATAAGTGTTACAAAATCTCTTAAACTGAAAGCCGGCAATACTACTACCCAACTCGCTGCCGAACTAAACGCCCTTACTAATTGGACAGCAATTAATAATCGTAGGTATAACATTTCTTTCAGAGCCATCTCAGGCGGCGGATACCTCAGTACTGGTACCTTTACAACCAATATTGTCGATGGTGGCAGTGACCCTGCCCTTCTATCTCTGGATTTCGATTCTCGCCAGACCGGAGGCAGCTCTATTGATGTCTTTACTGCCGCTGCTCCCGCCCAAACCGTAGAAGCTCGTGCTTCTATCCGCCCGCCCGACACTTCGACCTCTTTAGCTCGGGTTAAAGGTTGGGATTCTCCGGCAGCAGGTCCTAGATCTCTTCCTGGAACCGACGCCTCTCATCTTAGACGAGGTTTTCAATTTTCGGAAGAGCCGCCGGAAGTATTAGGAGCGTTTTGGTTAGGGGCCCATCCTATGGGCGGACGTGGTATACCCGGGCTTCGATACAACTTCCGCTCACCAGAGTTCGTCTCCGATTGGAACATTGGTTTTCAAAATCCCGTCGCTGAGACCCGCCAAAGCACCACCAGCCAAGATGCTGACACCAAGATCGAAAACATAGGTCGTTGCCTGTTCCACCACGAGGTGAATGACGAAACTTGGATTCTTAACATCATGGTTAGCGGTACCGTTGCTACCGATGCTCGTCCTATATGGGATGTCTACGATCCTAATGACGGTACATTTATTCGTACGCAGCACATGAAAGGTACCATCAATTATTCATATACTAATAACGGGGTGGGGGCTGCCGCCTCGGAGTTTTGGACTTTCGAGCCAGTAGCTTTTATTCCAAATTATATTCGTGAGGAGATCTATATAATCTCTCGCGAAGACCAGTTTGTTATCGGGGCCGGTGGCTACCACGGGGTTGTGATGGATCTCGACGGTAACTACAAGACAGTATTTTTCCGAGGAGACACTGTTGAAAGTGAGATGGTTGCTGCCGGATTAACAACCACCGAGGCATCCGACCTGCTGACCTCGACGATGGCTATGACTTTCGATGGTAAGTACTTCTATGCTTTGAGTACCAAGACGCCGAGCGTTGCTGGCCGACGAGATCGCATGGCTTTCTTCCGCTTGGCCGACGCCGACGATGATGAACCGTTCGCTCTTAATTTCATCTCCGAAATTAATCTGTTGTCTGTGGCCGGACACGATATAGATATTAGTGACGATCGCGCCGCCCCCCAGTCACTGGCCTATAATTCCACAGACAGCCTCACCTACTACGTGCAGGCCGTTCTTCCCAGGAAACTAGACACCTGGTCTATCTCTATTACCGGACTCCCACCTGACGAGGTCATTTCAGTAGTTCGAGGGCCGGTACGTAAAGACTCAGGCACGTTTATCCTTGCCCCAGAGCCTTTCATACAAGGTGGCTTTAGTAACTCCACTGCTACTAATTTAAATAGTTGGGACGGTGCCGGTGCTAACCAGGATATAAACAGTGCCGGGTTAGATCTTGCATACTCTGCCAGCCGCGATTCTCTTTGGATGCTAAATAACGTACTATCCGTTCGTTCTCGTGATTTGGTTATGGACGGTGAGCTCATCGATGACTTCTTCTTCTTTAGACACAGAAACCACTCTCTGGTGATGGAGATCGGCCCCCGCTCGCAGCCAATTATTGACCTAACTGCGCATCCAAATAACGCCGATCCTTTTTGGGGCGCCGCTTCTGGAACTCTGAGTTACGAATCCATCCAAGATAATTCACCACTATTTCCCACGGGGAGATTCGCTCAGGTTAGATACACTCTAAATGCCAGTGACGATGGGCTGATTACTCCTGTACTTTTGACATCTCAAATCAATCAAGGTATTAAAGTTGGCGAGATCCCGCCCGCCGGAACTAAGGATATTTTCATACGGACCAATATCCCAGACGAGACTACTATCGGAGACCAGACCGCTAATCTGAAAGTCTTTTGGCAGTTGGAGGAGTAAATGGCAGTTACGGGATTTGAGGGATTCGCAGTCCCCGACAAGAAGTACCATGTCATCACTACGCCTACCGTTACTAACTCCGGAGTACGCGATATTTTCATCGCAGCGGACCGCTATGCGCTCATGACGACCGGTTCTGGTATAGATGTCCTAGACCTCCAGTCGGGAGAAATAATCGCTTCAGGGACGATTCCCGGAGAAGTAACTGAATCAATAGTGGCCGAGTACAGTACCTCATTTGGCAAGATGTATGTCGGTACATCCGGCGGCGGGGTATACGCAGCTCGTTACCACACTGTGGTTAATCGTGGAGAAAATATCTCTGATCTACTCCAGCCTATTTTTTCCACTTCAACAACACCGCCAATATCCGATGACGAGATTCGTGATATCTGTGTGGCACAAGGGTTTCCTTTTCGTTTATTAATAAGCACCGGTCTGGGTGTGGACTATATCGTAGATAACCTTACCTCCCAAAACAGAAGCACCCGAGCTATAGTCGGGGGTTCTGACCATTGTCATTTGACCCAGGCCGACGAAGGGTATTGGTCGACGACAGTTTCTGGGGTGGAAACGAATTACGACTTGAATTCTACGTCGGGAACAGGTATAATTACAACAGACTTCTCCTATAATACCTCCTCAATTCCCTTCATTCCCACCAATACAATCACCGACATCTCTGTGGCCGAGGGTAGTCCCAACGCTCTCGCATTTGCCACCGCTTCTGGCGACTTCGTCATCGACGAACGTCAGGGTGCAGAGCCGACTTCTCCCATTAAATCCTTCACAGACGATCCCATAATCTCAGTTGATTTCGGGCCAAATGCTTCCTATACCGCAGGAAAACTCTATGTACTTTCCACAGGTGTAGCTATGCTTTATGATCTTACCGATGGATTGGAAATTGGCTCACATCAATCCACCATCCCCATCATAGATCAGTTCTTAACTGAGAATACTCGAGATCAGGCCCTGCTCTCGGGTACCCAAACTTTAGTTAGAACAACGGCAGTCCCGTAGGAGAACCATGGTAAATTTCGCAGACTCACTTGACGACGACGCAACTCTTTTTGCAGTTGTAAATAATTTACGAACTCGTCTAACAGCACCTATATCAGATACGGACACCACAATTCCGGTGATCACCACTTCGGGATTCCCAGATTCTGGCTATTTTACCATTCTCTCTAGTTCAGACATTACTAAAGCTGAGGCCATACAGTATGATACTTTCTCGGCAACACAATTCACGGGAGTGACCCGTGGTGCCGATGGTACTATTGCTGCCAATCATCTCCCTAATGACAATGTAGATTTCAATGTATTGGCCGCTCACCACAACGCACTTAAAGACGCTACTATCGAGCTTGAGCGTTATGTCGGTGTCTCCGGTTCCGAGAATTTTGTTCCACGTAACAGTGTAACAGGAGACGTTACGATAGATGGAGATTTTACTGCCGAGGGTGCTTCAGAACTGAATAATGCTGTTGTTATAGGCGGTGGTCTGACGGTTTCCGGATCATCCACACTGGGTGCCATATCTGTTTCCGGTACCTCGTCGCTAGCTGGTGATGTAGATATGAAAAGTACCTTGACCGTATCTGGAGTTGCTGCTTTTGGACAACCCCCTGTGGACGAGTCCTCCGCCGCCGTTGGAATATTTGATGATACCCCGGCCACCACCTCTTCCGCCACATTTACGACAGTATTAACTTCGGCACCTTTAGAGACGGGCACCCACCTCCTATTTTATCGGGGGAATATAGGTCTAGATTCATCGAGTGCAAGCACGGGCGTTGTAGAGATTCAAGCACGCTTGGCGGCCGCTGTAATTGGGTTTGGTGGGGGTGATAATATAGAGAAACTCGGACACCAACAATCTGCAGAGATAGCGGGTTTTAAAGTTGTTTCCCTACCCGGCGGCACGGTGGATATCCAGGTGAGAAGCCCCGGTGCATCTACGACAGCGGAATACGGGGCGCTAGGTCTAATGTCCATCCCATTGGGCGCGAAAGGTCTCGTTGAAGATACAGACTATTGGTTCGACAATGGTAGCGATACGGAAATTCTGCTTGCTACAGGAGACAATGGGATTGTTACACGTAATACTTTTAACTTTACCGTGCCCGAGGGTGGGGAGTATCTAATCCTGCTATCCTTGGAGGCCAGAGGTACAAGAGAGGCCCGTGTTCGTTTCAGATTGGACGGGAGTGTCATGGTGGCCTTACAGGAGATTGGAAATGACAACCCTTCCCCTTTCCCCGCCGCGGTTATTAGAACCCTAACAGCCGGCTCCCACACCCTACTCCACCAACAAGGTCACGATAATACTTCAAGTGCTACCTCCAGTTGGAATAGAATGCGTTTTTTCGTATTAAAGACGTCGGTATTTGACAAAATCCAAGATACAGAGGATTCTACGCCTGTAGTTACCGCCGGCTCCTCATTCACTCACTTGTCAGCCCTACAGCAAACATTTGTACCACTGGTGCAGCAACAGGTCGCGCTGCTGGGAATTGGTGGTTATAATACCGTTAATACCTCTACCAATGTTACTGCCGCTTCCTACAAGCTTGTTAATTCTACTGACGCCGAGGATTATTCTTTAGATTCTGGTATGCAGATATATAATCAGGGCTCAGGGGCAAGCAATCACGCTACTCTAATGTTCGGTCTCTTGGATAATGTAGCATCTTCTAAAACTTTTCAGATGCATTTCCGTAATTCTTCAGGTGACGCCGCGGGGGTGGAGCATAATGAGGGTTCGTTGATCGCATGGGGCTTAGCAGCCCCCGTCATAGTTGCTGATATACCTCTCACCACTGTGGATGGTAATGATATTACCACACATAGTATTAATTCGGATCTTGCAAATATTCGGAACATGACTGTTGCAGAGGACATTACTATTTCCGGAGCTTTAACGGGAAGCTTGCTCACTGCGGCCAGTGGTATTTTTTCCGATTCCTTGACGATTTCCGGGGTTGCTGTCCCCATCAACATTTCCACTTTTGACCCAAACGCCGACGAGACTATTTCTGGAGACTGGAATTTTAGTAGCTCTCTTACGGTGTCTGGAATACCTGTGTCTACAGGTACTGGGGGAGGTGTTTCTGACCATGGGGCATTGACTGGTCTCGACGAAAACGATCATCCACAGTATGGACAGTTGGCCGACACAGAATCTGCTTCCGGGGTTTGGGATTTTTCAACCGGTCTAACTGTCTCCGGTATACCAGTAGATATTTCTGGGTCTACTGCGGACCACTCTGTCCTAAACAACTTGGATTTCGCTTCGTCTGGACACACCGGGTTCGCTTCGGGAGCGGATACTTCTGCCCTCGCAGCCAGCGGGGTAGTCACAGACGCAAATGTCACGACCAACGCTGCCGACATTGCTGTTCTTACTACGAGTGGATTAGCTCAAGACGCAGAACTTCTGACGGTATCTGGACATCTTCAAACCCAAATCGATGCGGTAGAAGCATCTGATGTAGGCGCAATCACGGTATCTGGTGGCTCTGACATCACTGGAACCATCGATTTCGTTGGCTCTAATGGAGTCAATGTTAGTGCTGCTGGGAACACTATTACTTTCGACGGGCAGGGGGTGCCCGGAGGTGGAGGCGGAGGAGGTGGGTCAAGTACCCTCCAAGAAGCCTACGACACCGGCGATGGAACGATATCCAGCACCTCATCTAAGCCCGTTCAGACGGGAGACCTCACCACTACCGGCACGCTCGACCTTCGGGGAGATAGCACGCTAACCGATCTAGCCCTCAGTTTCAGTGACGATTCAAATACGGGAATCTTTAGTAGCACCGATGGACGTTTGAGTTTCGTAATCAATGGAAGTGAAACCCTACGGATGGATACTACAGGTGGCCAGCGAAACCTGCTTATTTTGTCCGCAGGAAACGCTACTTCGCCAGCCCTCCAGTTCAACGATGCAGATACCGGATTCTTCCGGGCCGTGACCGACACCTTGAGTTTAGCTGTCGGCGGCGAGGAAATAGTTAGATGGATTCAACAGGACGCTGCTTCCAATTTCATGAACGTCAAGGACAAAGTTGGAATTAACTTTTCAGATATAACTACAGAACCAGACGAGTCGCTTCACGTCGTAGGAAGTGGAATTTTTACTGGGGATTTGAATGTTCAGGGAGATTTGACCTCTCCCACAGGAACTTTCTCCGACTCACTGACTGTTTCTGGATTGCCAGTAACTATTAATGCGTCCGTCTTCAATGCTGATGCTGACGAGACTATTACCGGTGACTGGGACTTTAGTAATTCCTTAACAGTTTCCGGAGTACCCGTGGCCACCGGTTCCGGAGAGTTTATTATCCACCATGTGTTTCCAGATGCTACTAGTACCTCTATCACTTTCTCCGACATTCCCCAGACCGCCAGAGTTATATCGATTGATCACTCAGTTAGAATCGATCTTCTTACCGATGATCTTATCGGAATGTTGCTTCAATTCAATGGAGATACGGGGAGTAATTATGCTAGAATGCAGTATCTTCTTACGGATGATGACAGCCTCACCGACAGCAGCCCTGGTGTCACGCACACCTCGAATTCGGTACAATATGTGGGTTCCACCACTGTACTAATTATTGGTCAGGTGCCGGGTAATTCTGCAGTAGCCAATTCTTTCGGCGCCGGACATTACACCATACCTAACTATACAAATACTACTGCGTGGAAATCCATAACCGGGACAGCAATGGCTTTTTCAGATGACGGTAATGCGGACGGCCTTAAGGCCCGAATTTCAACGGGTGGGGGAACTTGGAAAGACACTTCCGCAATCACATCAATTAGAATCTTTCATTCCTCCGGCCGCAACTTCGATACCGGTTCTTCCATAACGATTAGAGGCTATTAAAATTAAAGATATAAAAAGAATAGGAGAATACATCCGGCTCTTTTATAATTTTCAATAATCACACCAGGAGACTAAATTGGCAGGCACTTACAATAGAAACCTATATAATAGTGCCCTCTACAACGCCGGTCGGGAGGAAGCGGGCGCTTTAATCCGCTCCATTATCTCCGCACACACGGGACCCCACGTTCAAGCTGTAATAGCTTCGACCGCTGGGGTTTCTTTGATTTCGGACTTTGTTATCCAAGAAGGGACTGTTCGTAAACCTCCCAGTAGTTTTAAATTTCCCGATCTTGTCGCTACGTTGCGTGCTGTTTTCCCGGGACGCACCCCGTTTACCGATAGAGATCCCAACATGCCGGCAAGCATTACAGGTTTGGGTTTCGGCGATCTTCTCGCCCGTATTTCGCTTACCAACCGTATTCCCGACCTGGGTGGTAATATTTTCGGTCTTCTCGAGGCGACCCTTAATGCCTTGATCGTCGGTCGTCTCGGCCAACACGACCTGGCCGCCTCTATTTTCGGAGCAGCTTTAGATTTACCAGCGTCTATGAACCTACTCCTTGCCGGCCGGACCACCCCGTTTTCTCCTCAGCTCCCCGCCCGCGTCTTTGGAGTTGCTCCTGCTTTCCTGGGTGCTAAGATACACACCCCGCTGGATCTAGCCGCCACCATCGCCTCTAGATTCGCGAAAGATATCCCTGCCTCGGTCCAAGCTATACAGTTTGGATTACTCGGCGGACGCATGGTTCCTATTGTAGCGCCTAAGCTGTTTGGTTTCCTGCGGGCCTTCACGTCTGCCACTGCTGATATCCCCACTAGGGTCTCTAGTTTCCCTTCAAACCTGTCTGCCGCTATTACTAGTGATTTCGGAGGGGGTACTGGGTTCAAGGTTGGGTTACCCGCTGTCACACTAGACCCCGGATCTCTTACTCATGACAATATGTCTGGTTTTATACGTGGGAAGACTCCCGCAACGTCGATTCTCTTGGCTATTATAAAAACAGGTGGTGAAACCGACCTGTCCGCCATCATAGATTTTTTCGGAGCCTCGAATATTCCTGCCTCTATAGGCGCAATACCATTCGGAGAAAAGAACCGAGAGCTCCCTGCTTTTGTGCAGGCTGTTCGTATTTCAGATTTGTCTGCTGTAATGACAATCAATAGTAATGTTTCCTTTCTGCCCGCATCAATCTCTGCATTACGCGACACCAAAGATCTAAGTGCTTTTATACGCGTAGCCGAAACTTTCGTCACTGCCATTATGAATATAAGTACTATGTCTGCCTCGAATCTGCGAGCAGTAGTGGGAAGCCCCGATTGTGAGGGGGGTTCAGCTAGTTTCAATCTAACCGCATCCGCAACGCCCCAATTCGTAGGGAATTTGGGCGCCAGTTTGGTATCATTTATCGAAACAGATCTCGGTGCCAGTATAAACTCAGATGAAATCTTCCACTCCATAGATGACATCTCTATTTCTTTTACCGCTACCCGGTCACGAACCCCCTCCTTGTTTCAAACTTGCGATCAGCTATCTGTAATTTTTTCACCATTCCGCGGGCAGAACTTATCAGCTTCTATTTTTGGCACTATACCGTCAGTGGATATGGGGGCTATTATCACGGCGACCTTCCCTCTCCTCCGGGTAATACCTTCCATCAGCAGAATAACCGCAGCCGACATCAATAATCTGGATGAGGCCGGTCTTCAAGAGATCCGTTTGCAGCTGGAGGGAGAACTAACTGAATTTTTCTATGTGTCCGGTACGGGCAGGACTTTTAGTAGGGATGCAAATAACAATTGGAAAATAAATATTAGATCATTCCGCCCGATAGCAGACAATCTATTTGGAGAATTTGCCTCCTCCAGAATTTGTCGCCTCGGCGCTTTGACAAACTTCGCAACCTTAGACCAAGCTGTCCGTTTCTGTATCCAGGCGGTGATAGGTCTCAACGACCAGTCCAACCTAAATGCTACTATTGTGGCCCGAGGAGAAGTTCTCGACTTCCCGGCTACGATTGGAATAAGTAGAAATTTCCACAGCATGACCAGTAAGATCTTCCCCACTTCGAATCCCTCGTCCATCTCCGCCTCCATTGCAAGTCTTAATGCTATTCTTAAAGCCTTTATTCATCCGGTCGGTATTGCGGGGGAGTCCGTCCTGAGAGCCGCCATTGCTCAAGAGTCAGTTCATAATTTGGCAGCCGATGTTGAGGGTTTTTTCGCCGCCGGCTCTGACGGCGCGGGCACGGGTGGTCTAGGAGCAGTAGTCCCCGGAATCTTACGGGTGGCTTCATTTACCTCCACCATTGCCCCAACTATTAAAACCGATAGTCTAATTCTAACAGGAGTTAATGATGAGTATGTGGAAGGACCTTCTCTGACCGACATTGGATGGACCCCGGGTTCAAAGCTTACTGTTGCCGTTTGGATTAAAAATAATGGAACCCCCGTAGTCAATGAGGCCATTTTAGGAAACTATACTGATATTGACAACCCGACAGCTGGATTCGCAATCCGCTGGGCCACCGCCTCAACCATAGAATTTTTCATTAACGGTACGGCCAATAGAGCTGTTATATCCGTTGACTACCCAGAGACGTGGCAATTCCTTGTGGCGGTGTATGATCCCACGTTGGGCAGTAACAATATTAAGATCTACTCTAACCACGGTATTCTGGGTACCACCCAGGATAGCTACACCGTGGGTGTGGGTAATATTGCTGCCCCCATTTTTGTTGGGAAAACAGCATCCGTCAAGTCCGGAGGGTTCACCGAGCCACACGCTGACTCTCACTTCCACGAGCTAATGATTTGGGACGAAGCCTTGACCGCCGCGGCTATTAGAGAGTTGGCCGGCGCGCCACCCATTAAGATTCACAAGATACCGCCAACTGTGGATTCTGGAAACTATAATTTCTCCAGCAGCCTCCTACTTCACTGGGACATGGAAGAGCTCATCACCACTGCGCCTACCATCCTCCCTGTCGGGGGAGTTTCCACTGGAACCGGCAGCCTCGTCAACCTTAATGCCCTAAATGTTACTACAACCGTGTCACCCTCGTCGCCCCGCTCCGTCGCCGCTGTGGATCCTGGCGCAGCTACTAACTGGTTCGCCTCTACGGCGTCGTCTCTACCCTTTGTTAGTGGGTACACGGGTAGTTTCACTGTCTGGTGTCTCTGTACCTTCGCCAGCGCTGGCTTCTCGGCGGTGTGGGGCATGGGCGATTCGGCCCAGGGGAATGCAGACAGCCTCAGACTGTTCAAGAACAACACCAGCGATCCCCCACTTCTCGCCACCATGGTCGACGACGCTCTCGCCACCCATACAATAACTGGAGCCAACATCGTAGAAGACGATGCTACTTGGTACAGCATGATCGTTGCGTACGATGAGCCTACTAAGACGATGACTTTGTGGAACAATGGGACATCAGAAGGTTCCGTAACTCTGTCCACGGCCAGACTACCCCAGGACGAATTGACGATCGCCGCCGGCCACCCTGACAGTTTCGGTTTCGCTCGCCAACACGACGGTAAGATGGAGACATATGGTTTTTGGGACAGGGTCTTGACAACCGTGGAACGGGGAGTATTAGATGATCTGTCGACGGAACCAATACTTACTGAGCACGTTACCTTGTCAACCAATCTAACAGCTTGGTACCGACCAGGCGAGGTAAACGATGGGGGGACTATGGTAGACATGTCTCAATCGAATGGTAAGAATCTCGCCCGCTCCGGAAGCCAAGCCACTTGGATTTCTCAAACATATGCAGAATAGTCCTTGACTTTTACGACATCTTCCCGTATTATTGAGTCGTAACCACAGGAGACCTGTATTCGGCCACCTGTTTTTGTCATGGAGACAGCCATATGAAATTTTCAATATCCGCAAGTGAGATCAAGCGGGCGCTGAACACTTGTAACGAAATAGCGCCGGCCAGTTCTTCGGTAGCCGAAGAAAAAACTGGTGTTTTAATCTCCGCCAAGGGAGATACGGTTACATTTGTAGCCTCTGACGACGCATCGTCCGCCCGAGTTTCTATTCCTGCCAAAGTGGTTAAGGAAGGAGAGGCTCTTGTTCGGTGTTCCGACGTTGCAAGCTCTGTAGCCGCTACTTTTGAGTATGATGAGGCCCAACTGAAGGTAGAAATCTCTGCGGGGTCTACTCTAAAGATTTCAGGATCAAACCGTACGCCCACTGGAAAGTTTCTTAACCATGTTAGAAGTTTTCCTCTTTTGAATGTGGGATTCTTTGTAGAAACACCGATTTTTGATCCCAAGCAGGCCACCGAGTTTAAGGCCTTAGATTTCCAGGACGGTCTTTCGGCAGTCTCACACGCTGCTTCCAAAGATACTTCCAAACTTCATTTCAATTGTATTTCTGTTACATTCAACGATAACGACGTGGTCTTCGCGGCCACCGACGGAATCCAAATAGCCGAGTTTAAGAAAGCTGCGCAAGTCAAAGGACTGCGTGGCTCTTTTATTTTGGGGCTAAAGTTTGCTAACGTGGTTAGTAAGCATGTTGCCGATGTAATCAGAGATGACTCCACTACTAGCCGCACTGTGCAGATATATGTAAAGGATGATAATTTCTTTATGCGGAGCGCCGAAACCACCCTGATCGGGACTCTTCTAAACACCTCCTTCCCCGACTATGCTTCTTATCTTGAAACTACTGATAAGCTGGTTGCTGTTTTTACTAGGGAAGATTTTCTGTCGATTCTCCAAGGAATGCAGCCCACAGTAGATGCCAAGAGTCATCGAATGGTTATTGACGCGTCGTTCAAGACTGCGACTGCGGTATTGTCCACTTCTAGTGTGACTGGTTCGGGAGAGAGTTCGGATTTGGATGTGAAAACATCGGAGGATTTCGTCCTCCATTTTGACTCAGTACTACTTCAGAATTCAGTGCGACAACTGAAGGGTGAAATCTTTGAGCTTTTCTTCACACAGGATGCGAAGCAGGTGATTTTGAAGTCACCAAAGGACGATAACTTCACTGCGCTAGTGTGTACTCTTAAAAAGGCGGATTGATGATTTATGAGCTTCTATTTGGATGAAGAGGAAGCGATCGCCGAGCTTAGGGAACGTGGTTATCGTATAACTAAGGAAGATTATTCCCGTGTGGGAAATGTAACCAATTCTCGTCAGGTTGTGGAGTGGTTTTACGCACGTAGGTTGTATTATAATTCGGATAGAAAATATCCAATGAGTGGTATAAGCTACGCTGCTGACAGTAAGACCCTAAGTGTGTTTATTAGACAACGTCAGAAGTTGGGATTGGATAAAAAGTCGGCACTACGAGAAGCAGCGTCGCTAATTGAAAATATGTTTAAGTTCGAAAAACACCTCGGACTCAAAGAGCCTATCACGAGTATTGGTATTCTAACACAGAGTAGTATAATGGATAGGGTGTGCGCCTTTGCCAATGGCGAAGTTCCCATAGTCGAGGAAGACAAGAACCATCTCCTGATAGACGAATTAAATAAAATCTATAATCGTGAAAATGCCGAGTCGGATAAGACATTGGCTTCCGAACGAATGGATAAAATGTTGGAGAAAATACATGTCAAGGACTGAAGAAGCAGTCAAGCTTAGCGTAGTTACTCGATCCATTGCGAAGGACTATGGCGATGTTATCAAGTGGCTAGGTGAAGCCGCTGAAGTAAAACGAGAGACTATTTCTACTGGGTGTATCGGGCTTGATACCGCCCTGGGAAATGGGGGACTGGAGCGAGGACTAATCGCTGAATTTTTCGGCCGTACTGGTGGCGGTAAGAGTTTTCTTAGCTACAGTGTTATTAAGAGTGCCTGTGATAAAGGATTGAAGTGTGCCATTGTAGATGCTGAAAACTCACTCGATCCCCGGCTCCTTATCAATGTCGGAATTCCTGCGGATCAGGTCATTATAGTAGACGGTGCTCCTACTGGAGAAGCTAATCTGGATATTGCGGATAAGTTAATGCAGACTGGTCAATTTGCGGTAGTGGTAATCGACTCAGTGGCTGCCCTCGTACCCCGTGCTCGCACGGAGGATGATTACGACCAGCAGACCATGGGATTGCACGCTCGTCTTATGAGTGCCGGTATCCAGAAGATTATGCCGGTAGCTAATAAGACTAATACTCTTCTCATTTTCATCAATCAGATTAGAAATAAGATTGGGTCATATGGAAATCCTGAAACTACCACAGGGGGCGAGGCCCTCCCGTTCTATGCTTCGTATCGGATAGAGGTTATTGGAAGTGCCAGGGAGAAGGGCCGAAGATTGGAAGATCCCGGCACGGGCGAAGTCTACGGGCACAGAACCACCTTTAGAGTTGTTAAAAATCGCCGAGCTGCCCCGTACAGAGAGGCCGAAGTCAATCTTATCTATGGACTTGGGTATGACGTTGTGGCCGAGCTTGTCGACTCCGCGGTTGATGTTGGAATTATAAATCAAGCGGGCGCCTGGTACACCTACGGGGACCTGAAATGGCAAGGAAAAGACAAAGTTAAACTTGCCGTGCAGGCTTCCGAAGAATTTAAAACCGAACTGGAGAATAAAATTAAAGCCCTGACTTCGGGAGAACCTGTGGAAGACGCAGTAGTTGTTCCCGAGACACCGGCTAAAGAGAAAAAGGGTAAGGTTTCTGATGGTAAGTCACCTCGCAAAAAGCGTTCGAACGACTCTAAATGAGGCGTTTCCCAATACACTAATTAAGGAAGAGGAGTATGTTAATTATCAAGGAGTTAGGCTATTCTTTGATTTTTATCTTCCTTCAATAGATATATATGTGGAAGTCCAAGGCATACAACACACCGAATTTAACACACACTTTCATAATTCAGCGGCAGCTTTCCGTGGCCAGAAAAAAAGAGACCGGCTGAAGAAAGATTGGATTGAATTAAATGACCACGCCTTGGTGTGTGTGAACTATGATGAGATACCTATAACCGTTGGAGATTTGTTAGCTAAGATAGAGGACGCGCAGCATGGATGAGCGGATTCGAAAGAAACTATTCGATGTTTCAAATGAACTTTCTTTATACTGTGCTGGATCGCCCACCGGTATGGACAAGGTCTTCAGTTTCCAACCAGCTGTTGAGATGGACACCATTACTTCGGAACGGCTTTCCCAATTCACAATAATGTTGGCGCAGTATCTGATAACCATCCAGGTTCGTTTTAACACCGCCCGGGTTATTTCCAGTCAGAAAAAGAAAGTCATAGATCGTAAGATCTACCAACTTTTGGAAAAAGGTTCTGTGGAAGGTAAGACCCTGAAAGAACGAGAAGCCAATGCCGTGGCTTCTTCCGAGGAGCTCCAGCTTCTTGGAAAAGATTACGACGAGGCCTCCGCCGAACGAGATCTTTTAGATGGGTTGGATAAACCTCTAATAGAGTTGATAAATGCTTTTAAATCAGAGCTTAGACGTAGAGCCGAGGAACGACAGTACATAGAAAAGGAACGTCGTCAATGACGTCTGAGGAAGTTCAACACAGATTTGCCCATGCGGGAAACGAAGCAGCCGTTATTGCGTGTGTATTGCGGGATGCCTCTAATTACTTTCAGGTCGAATCTAAACTAACGGACAATGATTTCCTGACACCCCACCACCGGGCGTTATGGAGAATTATCAAAACATTGACCCGCCAGGACGTAGTTACTCTGGATGCCGCCACGATCTTGGCGCAATCGGAGGTTCTAAAACTTTCAGATATGATCGGTGGGTATGATTATATCAATGCTTTATTTGAGAAGAGCGTTGATCCCCACAACATAGATTTTTATATTGATAGACTCACAGACGCCAGTACCAAGTTCCAAGTGATGGAAGCCATTAAAGATATTGAGGAAGTGACCGATAAGAATCGAGTCTTTACTGGTGATAATCTAAATGCCGACACCATTGTCGAGTTCGCACAGGACAAGTTTCTTCAGATTGCTGTGTCGGGACAACGTGGTGAAGATGCATCCGATCTTGCCGAAGGTCTGGATGAATTGCTTGACGAGATTGCATCTTCTCCAGATGGTGCGCGGGGGTTTCCTACCAGCTTTCCCATCCTGGATGAGGCCATCAACGGTTTGGAAACCGGAACTCTTACAGTCCTTGGTGCTCGCCCCAAGACTGGAAAATCCGCCCTCTTGCTTAACTGGGCCATTCACATGGCCTATCAGTGTAAAAAACCCGTCCTCTACTTGGACACAGAGATGAGTACGCGGGAACAACAATTCCGCGCCCTCTCTATTCTTTCGGGAGTACCCGAACGGGAAATTAAAAACGGTACATATCTACAAAATCCAGAGAACGGAGGGTTGATTCGTAAAGCAATCGAAATTATGAACTCTGGATTAATTCTGCACAAATACTACCCGGATTTCACCCCGGAAGGTGTTTGTGCCCAGATGAGAAAGTATCACCACCAAGGACGCGCCGACACTCTGTTTTTCGACTACATAAAACTGGCGGGTTCGGATCTTCAACAGATCAGCAGTGTTAAAGAGCACCAAGCTCTGGGTTATTTGTGTGTGGCTTTGAAGAATCTGGCCGGGGAGTTGGATATTCCTGTAATCACAGCTGCTCAGATAGGAAGAGGCGGTGCGAACAAAGGGCACGCCACTTCAGCCGATTTTGCTGACACAGACCGGATCCTCCGCTATGCCAACACTCTCCTGGCTTTGTCCGCAAAGACCCAAGAGGATTTTAAAAAGGCCGAAGAGGAATACGGGAGAGAAAATACATTGAAAATGGGAACTCACCGCCTACAGATTTTAGATACACGTGGGGGTGGTACCAACTTTGAGGGTATAGACCTGTACTTTCGTAAAGAAATTCTGACGATGAGAGAGGCAATGGTGCAACGCGACTCATTCCTCACCCATCAGGAGGTGGACAATGAGTATTGATGAACTTCTAAATATCGGTAAGACCGTCGCCATGATCGGAGGCCTTGCTACTTTTTTCTTTTTCTACTTTCGAAACCCAGGCTTTCAAAAACAGGTTAAACAGGTGTTAAGATTTCTCCCCGCCGTGGCAACTTGGGTAGCTGGACTGGTTCCAGACAAGAAGGGTGAGTTTGATACCCACGACTATCTTATAGTTCTGGGCAAAGTAGCTGTTAAGCTGCAGGAAACTATTGAAGACCCTGCCAACAAATCCTTTGAGGACATCCAGGATGATGTACTGAGTATTCTACGTTCCGAGTTGGCAGCATACGAAGGTATGCCGGGTGTTCCATCGGTAGACGACGCCAGCTTGCAGATACAAATCCGTGTTATTTTTGAGGGAATTCAGAGGGCTACGAGTGAAGATTCAACCGGAAACGATAGCTAGAATTAAACAGATCTGTGACCCGGAGATGGTTGTAAACTATCTGGGATTCAGGATAATTCGTAAAACTCCAGGCGAGTTACGCGGCCCGTGTAAAATTCATGGAGGTGACAACTTTACCGCTTTTAGAATGAATTTGGAGACTAAAACGTGGTGTTGTTACACCAAACATTGCGAAGGTGAAAAGCATCGAGATCTTATAGGACTTATACAATTGGCGACCGGCCAATCGTTTGTTGACAGTGTTAAGGTTTTAGCCAGTCTTTGCGGTGTTAATCTTGAAGACACCGTGGAAATAGACAAAGAAGTACGTGACTTTAAACAACAACAGTCTATTAAAAAAGAGATAGTCCAAAGCTCTGCCCGGTCTCCAGTTACCAGTGTTTTTGAAGAGGGTGAGGAGGAAGAGTTACTTAGCCGTCTATTACCTGAACGATCCGATTATTTTGAAGATCGTGGTTTTCCCTCAGAGCTTCTAGATTTTTATGAAATTGGCGGGATGACGGATGGTTATGGAGTTCATAGAGAAACTATTCCTATTCGAGACGAGGAAGGCAATCTATTGACAGTGAGCGCCCGCCGCACTGACTCCAACGAAGATCCAAAATATACATTAATGAAGAATATTCCGAAGGAAGCCACCCTATATAACCTACACGTGGCCAAACATTATGTAGGCCAGGATCGCACCCTGATTTTGGTGGAAGGTTTTGTAGATGTATGGGCACTTGCAATGTTAGGTGTTTATAATGTAGTTGCTATTATGGGAACCATAACTACACCTAATCAGGCACGATTGTTATGGCGATACGCAGAGAACATAATTGTTATGTTGGATGCAGATTTAGCTGGAAGAGTCGCAACTCCCAAGGTCATTAAAATATTAGAGAGAGGCGCACGGGTACGTTCCATAGATCTTCCAGATGGTAAGGATCCAAAAAATTTCAAGTATACAGATTTAAAAGAATACAACATAGGAGAAACACATGAGCACTTTTGAAGGTATTAATAGCGTGGAATTACAGGGCGAGTTGGCATGGCCCGAACTCAAGTATACAGGTAGCGGGAAGGCTCTTTTGCGGGCCAAGATTCGTATTCCCACCAGCGATCAGCGCACCGGAGACATCCGCGAATCTTTTATTCGCGTAGTCGCCTGGGAAGAAATTGCTGAATATATTAATGAGCTGGAGCCTCGAAGTCGGGTGCGGGTCACTGGTCGTATCCAAGAACGAAGTTTTACCAACCGTGAGGGTCGACGACAAAACATTACGGAGATTGTTCTGGATGGGGTAGAGCCTGTTGATACTGAAGAAGGGATTAATAGATTCTTTCTACGCGGTTCAGTGAAATGGCCTGAACTGAAAGAAGTAGGTGAGTCAAACACCCCCCTGTACCACGCCAAGGTGGTGGTACCTTTTTTTCGAGAAGAGGCTCTGAAGCATTCCTACATTAGAATCACTGCTTGGAACGATCTAGCTGAAGGTCTCAACGCCTCTCCCGAGGGTACGGTTGTGGAGGTATCGGGCCATATCCAGGAGCGCACTTGGACTAATCCTGACGGACAGAAGCGCATCTTTACAGACGCAGTTGTTACAAACTATGTAACCGTGGAAGGGGCGACCGCAAGTGTCTGATGGAGCCCAGGGGGTGGCCCCGGGATTTGTTCTAATGCCCGCCCGGGATTATAAATGGCAAGTGAAGAATAGAATCGAAATCAAAATCCCGTTGAAAGGAAAGGTTGCCCAGGTTGTCAGTGCCCGGAACATGATGGATGATTTTGTAATTCCTGGCGATGACGACTTCTCTATCTTCGAAGATGATGTCTTTCAGATGTGGGAAGTGGTCCGTATTCTTTTTGCAAGTTCTCAGTATCCCGATCTGGAATCTGATGAATGTTTGAATGTCTTCGCGATGGAGATTAATGGGGGCGAACTTACCCTCCACGGTGAGGTTATTAGGAGCATGGCATAATGGCCGTATTAGATTTACCGTATTGTGTGTATTGTGGGAACATGACCTATTCACTGGGAATAGAGAATAATCTTCACAAATTTTACTGCAGATGCGGGGAATTTGTAGAGGTGGAGCACAGTGAAGAATTACTACCTGACTCTGGGGTTAGCTAAAGAGGCGTCCGCCGATGAGATAAAGTCTGCTTATCGAAAGCTGGCTTTAGAATGTCATCCGGATCGCAACCCTGATAATTCCGAGGCGGAAGAGAAGTTTAAGTCTATAGCTGAGGCATACACGGTTCTTTCCGATCCTGAAAAAAAGAGTCTGTATGATGCTACGGGTTCTACGGATCCACACCGCGCGTTTAATTTTAGGACACGCGGTGACCCGTTGGATATTTTTAGTCAGTTTGGGATGCGTACTAACTTTGGGCCCCAGCCGCCTCGCCCTCGCCGCGGTCACACTCTGCAACAAGGCCTTCAGGTGTCGTTGGTCGAAGCTTTATTTGGAAGTAATTATCCTTTTGAGTACACTGTTGCTTCGGGGTGCGATGTATGTGAAGGCGAGGGTGGTACCGAGTTCGAAGAGTGCGTGCAGTGCAATGGTCAGGGGGGGTTCACCCGACAAACTGCCAATATGATTTCGCATGCTCCGTGTGGAGCTTGTACCGGGAGAGGTAAGCAGATAAAAAAGGTCTGTGACAAGTGCGTTGGTCGAGGAATTTTCCAGGAATCAAAGAGTGTATCAGTAGTTATTCCCCCGGGTATATACAATGGAGCAGTTTTGAAATTGCAGAGTCAGGGCGGTCGTGGAGTACACGGAGGCCCTTCGGGCGATGTTCTCCTCCAGATTAGTGTGGTATACCCCAACATGGACGATTTTAATGAAGAGGAGAAGACCCAGCTGAGACAGCTGCTTTCTAAAGATGAAAATCCTAGCCCTTGACGTATCAACAAAATCCACGGGGTGGTTTATTACTAAACGATCTTGTGGGATAATTGCTCCCGATCCAAAATTATCTTTTGGAGATAAGCTTGTTTTATTTAGGAATGAAATTGATCAACTCCTTAATAAATATAAACCCGATGTAGTTGTTATAGAAGATGCCTATTATCGCCCAGGTTTTGGGAGTATCCACACCCTAAAAGCATTAACAAAGTTCGCGGGTGTGGCCATCGAGGTCTGTGCCCGACATAGAATAAAAACAGAAATCATTACAGCTACCGCAGCAAGGAAACACTGCTGCGGTAAACAAGAAGGGGCGTTTAAGAAGAGAGAAGTGTTCGATTTTTTTAAAGCTAAATACGATTTAAAGGATTGGACCTTTAATAAACATAATGATTTAACCGACGCTATGGCATTATCGTGGGGATACCGTGAAATACAAAGGTCTGAAAAGAAGGGCGATTCGAAGAAAACGAGGAAGCAAACCTCCTAATCGCATAGCTCCTAAAAAAGCCAAGCGTTCTTTTAGTCAATCTTCGGACTATAAATATTTTTGGGGACACGCAGTTACAGAAGTGGCGAGACAACTTCCAAACACAATGGTTGTTTGTTGGAAAACAGATCACACTTTGTCACTCCCCGTGTGCGCAGTAAATAAGTTTATCAGAGAAAAAACATACTGTAAGCGATGCTCTCTTTTTCAGAGAGATGAACATGCGGATGTATTTAGAACGTTTATCAAACAGTGGGAAGAAGATGCCCCACTTTTGGAGGAATAATGCAGATTAAAGGATTGTCAGCTACGGGTATTAAAGACTTTCTTCAGTGTAAATTGAAGGCGTTTTTTAGGTATGATCGAGACATCCCGTCCATAAAGAACGATAATATGAAAATCGGTACAGCTGTACACGAGGCTCTGGAGAAGTTCACCATTCGTATGCAAGAGAAGAAGAGTTTTCCAGACGACACTGACTATGAATATGCAATTAATGTTTTCATGGACACCGCCACAGACCAAGGTCTTGAAAGTATGGAGTTCTATGAGGACGGCAGGATCATGGTTTCCGAATTTATTGATCGGTATAATCCCGCAGAAGAGGTCGTGTCCGTGGAAGGCTTCTTCGAGATCGAGATTGACGGAATACCCCTCCGAGGTGCCATCGACAAAGTTGTTAAGATTAACGACGACACCATCGCTATTATAGACTATAAAACAGCGCGCAACGCGCTGACAACCTGGGAACTCAAAGACGATATTCAGCTTTCCACCTACGACCTTGCCGCTAGTATTATGTGGCCGGAGTTCAAGAACAGAATTCTGATCTTGGAGTATGTTAGAATCAATAAACAGGTGGAAACATACAGAACAGAAGAAGATAGGGAAAAGTTTAAAGGATTTCTTTCCAGCATGTGGGAGAAGATGAAAAACCTCACCGAAGAGGATGCTACTGCTAGCTACAATAAATTCTGTGGCTGGTGTGACTATTCGTCCTACTGTCCTAAGTATGCTAGCCTGGTATCAGATCGCCTGGTGCTGCCATCCGCATCTGAGCTGAGCGATGGGGAATTTTTGGATCAGTGGGAGGAACTGTCGGCAAAGAAATCTATGATCGATGCCCGCCAGCGGGAGATGAAAATGATGGCCAGTCAACGATTTATGAATGGTGACTCCATTTCAGGTAACGGTAAGGAATTATACAGTACCCAAGCCTCCCGCACCAACTATGATGTCAGTAAGGTGGCTCGAGTTATCCCCCAGGAAGATTTATTTCCACTCCTGGCTGTCAATAAGGGGCGCATAGACAGGTATGTTAAAGACTACCCTGATTTAAAAATTTCTTTAGATCGGATCGCAGAGGTTAACTACAATGCCCCCGTGTACAGGACTAGAGCTACTCGGGAGGATGAAGATGCCGAGCCCGTACCAACTCAGCAGGACGAAAACGCAGCTTAAAGACCTGGGATACCCCTCCATTGGAGTAGAATTTAAAGATGGTACCAAACATTTTGGCAAAGTTAGTAAATTTACGCGAGACACCATCTATTTTATAGATAGAAACGGTGTTGAATTAGATGCCCCTCGCCGATTGATCCAGCGGGCATTTCTTCTTCTGAAAGGAGAGCACGTCGATGACGGACCAACCAAGGTTTCTTAGTAAAATAAAGCCAAAGCCTGAGGGCGAGCAAGCACCGCCCCGAAAGATTGTGTTTTATGGAGACTCGCCCACCTGTGCTACCGGGTTTGGTCAGGTCTCTAGGAATATTTTACCTTTTCTTAAGGCTTCTGGAAAATACGACATTGATATTTTAGGAATTAACTATTGGGGAGATCCCCACGAGTACCCCTTTAATATCTGGCCCATGGCGGTCAATGGTCAGAACGACCCTTACGGGCGCCAGCGCCTCCAGCAACATCTTCTAGATCCCAACTTGGACTTTGACTTTTTGTTTTTCCTACAGGATACTTTCATTCTGGAATTTCTTCCTAATCTTCTCAGTAACCTAAAAAGTGCCGGGAAAGAATTCAAAAGTGTTTTTTATTACCCTATCGATGGTATTCCTAAGGATACATGGATTCAATCCGCCGCCGCCGTGGATTACCCTGTCACATACACCCAATATGGTTTCGATCAGTCCGTGAAACAAGTACCAGAAATTGAAGATCGACTTACTATTATCCCGCACGGCATAAATCCACAGGTGTTTTTCCCAGCGCCGGCGGACACCGTTAAAAGTTTTCGACAACAATACTTTGGCGCCCTTGCAGATAAATTCATAGTGACTAACATCAATAGAAACCAACAACGTAAAGATATTCCCGCCACCATCCGGGCATTCATAGACCTTAAGAAGGCAAGACCGGATTGTGTGCTGTACCTGCACATGATGGCCAAAGATCAGGGTTGGAATCTTCCTGAGGTACTGAAAGGGTTCGGCTTGGATATTTCCAAGGACGTTATCTTGCCTCAGAAGTTCTCCGCGTCATCGGGATTCCCTCTGGACATTGTGAATCTTATCTATAATGCCAGCGATTGTATAGTTAGTACCACAGTGGGTGAAGGTTGGGGTCTTTCTTGGACCGAGGCAATGGCTACGAAGACTCCAGTAGTCTTCCCGCAGAACACCTGCCTGACCCAGTACATCACTGAGGAAACAGGCTGGCCATACCCTAGTGGTGGTGACATGGATCATATTACTGTTATTCCTAACGATAATGAGGTCCCTCGTCCTACTTCTCACATCTCTAAGATGGTCGAGCAGCTTATTAATTTGTATGATAACCGCGAAGAAGGTAAGAAACGTGCCGAGAATGCTTTTAACATGGTGCATTCCAACTTAATTTGGGATACCCACATCAACCCGCAATGGGTGGACTTATTTGATAGCATTAAGACCGGGCCCGAAGCCGTGTCTCACGACCCAGCCGCCACCGTGCTTGCAGGAGACCTTCTGTAATGGCTGGGGTGAAATACATCGCGCCTCTTTTTGATGGGAGTGGTTACGCAGAAGCTGCTAGGAACTATGTTCTGGCTATTCATCGCAAAGGATATCCTATTAGAATTGCTCCAATATCTTTTGAAAAGACGCGACCGGATCTAGGCGAAGACGGAAGAATTTTGAACTCCTTGATAGATAACAACATAGATTACGATAAGGTAATAGTGCATTGCACCCCAGATCTTTGGAGTCAAGCGGCTGCCCAGGAGTCAGGCAAATATCTAATAGGATACACCGTTTGGGAAACGAGTAAGATCCCGAAGTTGTGGGCCGACTCCTGCAACCAGACCGCTAATGAGGTCTGGTTACCGTGCGAATGGAACATGGAAGTATTCAAAGAATCCGGCGTAGAAGTTCCACTTTATAAGATACCCCATGCGATCAACGTTCCCGAGTTAGACTCCATTCCTGACTTTGTGCTGAACCAACTTCCTCCAGAATGCTTCATGTTTTATTCCATATTCCAGTGGCAGGAAAGAAAAAATCCGTACGGTTTACTTTCAGCCTACGCCTCGGCGTTTACGGGCGTAGATGACGTAGTTTTGGTTCTAAAAACTTATATCGGCGACCACGGTGGGGACAAGCGGAGGATAATAGATTTAATAAAGGACTTTAAACGTTTTATTAATCTGCCGCATTATCCTAAGATATATTTAGTAGTAGAAAACATGAGCCATGAGTCCGTATGGGCGCTGCACAAACGTGGGGATTGTTTCGTGCTTCTACAACGTTCGGAGGGCTGGGGGCTGCCTCATTTCGAAGCTGCCGCTTGTGGGAAGCCTGTTTTGACCCCCGGTTATGGGGGTCAGACTGATTTTCTTGACGAAAATAACAGCTATCTTACTAATTTCACTCTGGCCCCTGTCGGGGGGATGACTTGGTCGCCTTATTACACGGGAGACCAGCTGTGGGCAGAGCCGGATTTGAAACACGCCATGGATCTTATGCGACATGTGTATGACAATCGAGCCGAGGCCGCAAGTAAGGGGGCCAAAGCTCGAGAATCCATCGAAAAGAATTTTTCGTGGGATGTAGTCGGTGATTTAATAGTAGATCGACTTCACACAATAGATCAGGGGGGAGGGCATCGTGGATAAGCCCACTTTAGGATTAGCCATGGTCATGCAGGACGAGCAGCATCACATCCCGGTCGCCATCGCACAATTCTATCAGGTAGTGGACGAAATTGTGGTAGTAGACGGCGGTTCCAGCGACAATAGTGTGATGTGGGCGGAACGTATGGGGGCTACGGTATATCACCGCCCTTTCGACAATGACTTCTCAGCCCAAAAGAACTTCGCTATTTCGAAACTGTCTACCGATTGGGTCTATTTACACGATCCTGACGAGCGTTTAGAACCCACACTCATTGAGATCCTCCCATATTTAGTTTCCGAGCCCGGGCAAGAAGTTCTTATATCCTACGGAGTCCTTCCTGAATCCGATTCGCCAGAAGACGGCCGCTACTTCGATTGTTTCGGCATAGCCCGCCGCAACTTTATAGATGGCGAGATGACTCCCATCTACCCAGACTACCAGTACCGTCTTTTTAAAAACTGTTGTAGCTTTGAAAGCCCTGTTCATGAAGAAATTGTAGGCTTTTCTCACAGAACTGAATTGGATTATGTACGTGGAGACGCAGTTGACCAACCAAGATTTAATATTCTACACTATAAAAGCAGCACACGTCAATTAGATCAAGACAAACTGTATGCTGAAATTGCAAAAGGAAAGGAATAGTCATGGAGAACGTGCTTGTAACTGGCGCCAACGGGTTTGTAGGGTCCGCCATGTGCCAACGACTTTTGAAGATGAATAAGTCCGTAGTAGGACTTGTTAGAGATCGTAACTATAAGTCCAGACGCGATCTTCTAGATAATATATCAGTAGTTTATGGCGATCTTCGTGATTACGATACTGTCCGATACGCAGTTTCTAAGTATGAAATCGACACTATTTTTCATATGGGTGCAATCACTATTTTAAAGATGGCCACTGCTGATCCCAAGAGCTGCTGGCAGACAAACCTGATGGGTACAGTCAATGTAATGGAGGCTGCCCGTGAATGTGGGCACGTATCTAAAATAGTTGTTGCTTCTTCAGACAAAGCGTATGGTGTCCACGACAATCTTCCGTACCGAGAAGATTTTGCTCTATTGGCCAGTGATCCTTACAGTACTTCCAAATCCTGTACGGATTTAATTGCCCAGTCTTACGCGTATACCTACGATTTGGACACTTCTATCGTCAGATCGGGGAATATATTCGGCCCGGGTGACCTTAACAAGTCTCGTATAATTCCAGGTAGCATCCTAAGAATGCTGGACGGAGAACGCCCGGTGATCTATAAGGGGGTGGGTAACTATAAGCGAGAATTTATGTATATCAACGACGTGATCGATGCCTACCTCACTGTCCAAGATCGGGGATTGCGCGGTGAAGCCTACAATATTGGCGGCTCCGGCTTCTTTAACATCTTTGACACTACCCAGATGATTATTGAGGAGATGGGTCTTGATATCGAGCCCCAAGTTCTCGAAAAGGACTTTATTGAAATTAAAGAGCAGTATCTAGATTCAAGCAAGCTCGAATCTTTGGGTTGGAAGTGCCAATACGATTTACGGAAGGGTATCCGCGCGTCTATTGAGTGGTATACAGAATACCACCAGAATCCAGGCCAATTCTACTGGGCACACTAGGAGAGATTGATGCAAATTCCTATCTATAAGCCCGAGACACCCCCTTACGCGGAGGTTGAGCCTGACATTCGTAAGATGTACGAGTCCGGTATGTTTTATCCCGGGTATTTTACAGAACGTCTTATAACACAGGTTAAATCCTACTGCGATGTTCGGTATGTGTTGCCAGTAAACAGCTGCTCTACGGGTCTCCTGGCGGCGCTGAGCTTGATTCCTGCAGGGTCTAAGGTTGTAATGCCGTCATTCACGTTTAATGCCACCCTTCAAGCTTTGGAGTGGAACGGCCTGGTGCCTATAGTGGTCGACGTTGACTCGGACGGCCAATTGGATCTAGATAAATTGAGTGACTGCTTAGGAGAACATCCGAACGATGTGGCTGGCATACTCCCGGTCCACATGTGGGGTAATCTTGTGGACGTTGAGGCAGTTCTCTCCCGCGCCATGGGAATACCCTATGTATTTTTTGATGGTGCTCACGTGTTCGGAAGTACAGATGCGGGGCATATCCATACCGGAGATGCCACTGTTTTCAGTATAGCGGCCACTAAGCCTGTATCAGCGGGTGAGGGTGGCCTGATCGTTACCAACCAGCAATCGGTCTACGAAGACCTGAGTGACGTCGTTTTCCACGGTCTGTGCGGCAGTCTGGATACTCGATTGAAGGGAATTAATGGTAAAATTCAGGAGTTTAATTCCATCCTGGCTTACCACGCCATTTTACATTTCCCTCAGACCATGGCCCGCCGTCAGAAGATTATGGAATTTTACCGCACCTCCTGTAAGAATTTACCGATAAGAATATGGGAGCCTCGCAAGTCTGTTGATCCTTCCTATAAGGATTGTGTTGTATTCACAGAAGATAAACAAACCCGCGATGCTCTTGACGTTTTTATCCAGCAGCGTGGGATAGGGACCAAAAGATACTTCGAACCTGCTATTCCAGACATGGGCTCGTTTAAAGGAATTGTACACAGCGCCGACAACGGCCGGCGTCTTTCGGATACCTGTCTTACTCTTCCTCTTTACCCCTCTCTTTCCGACACAGAGGTCGAATACATAGTTAATAGTGTCAAGGAGTTTTTTAATAGTTGAAAAATTCACAGATCTATCTTATAGTTTAAACTCGGGGGAGTTCACATGTCTTCCATTATTAAAATAGTTATTATAGGGGCCGGAGGCTTCGCTCGCGAAGTTCAGGATGTTGTACGACATTGTAATGCTGCCGGGCCTACGTACAATTTTCTGGGATTTGTTGACGACTTTGTCCCACCAGGTACCAAACTTAACGACTCCCAGGTGTTGGGAGATTTCGGGTGGTTTTCAACCGAAGCGGCCCAAGATGTCTTAGCTATAGTGGGGGTCGGCGCTCCTGAAGTTAAAAGGAAGCTTGCTAACAAGGCTGCTAACCTGGGGGTGGGTTTTACTAGTGTCATGGATCCGTCGGTAACCCCCTCCCCGTTTGTTAAAATTGGATACGGTGTTGTTATTTGCCCCGGTGTAATTCTAACCAACAACATCACGATCGGGGATCACGTCCATTTAAATTTAAACTCTACTGTTGGTCACGATGCAGTCGTAGAAGACTTTGTGACAACAGCACCGGGCGTTCACATAAATGGTAACAACTTAATTCAGGAAGGGGCCTATCTTGGCACCGGAGTGAATATGAATGAGAAGATAACAGTCGGACGCTGGTCTACTATAGGAAGCGGGGCCTCTGTGCCCAGAGATATCCCTGACAATGCTACGGCAGTGGGTTGTCCGGCCAAGGTTATTAAAACAAAAATGGAAGGATGGTATTTAACATGAGCGAACTGGTTTTTTGTTCGGTTTTTCGCGGGCGCAATGCCGAAGTATTGCAAAATATAAGAGCACACTCTCCCTACGTCGACAGGACTTTTATCGTATTGCACGGTAACGAAGAGGAGAACAAGCAGAATATTGAGTTTTTTGAGAGTCAAGAGTGCAAAGATCTTAACCTCACGTGGCAGCGGGCCGATATCCCCTACAGCCCCATTGCCCTAAGAAACACCTACCTAAAGGCGTTAGAGCCCGGGACATGGTGTTTACAGTTCGACTGCGATGAATTTTTGGAAATATCGGGGGCCTATCAGCTTCGTTCGTTTGTTCAAAAGGCGGAAGAGCAGGACGTAAATAAGATAGCATTTAGTGCTCACGACATACGAATAGGGCTTGAAGGCGAGGTCTGGGACAACCAGAGTACTTATTTCAACCCTCTGCTGATTAAAATTTCCGCAGGCACTGGGTGGGTAGGGGAAACCCACGGAGGTATTCATACTCCCGGCATGGTTCCTAAAATTGGTAACGTTCCTTACAGATATTTTCATATCAAGTCCACCGCTTCCGAATATCTAAGAGGCTGTCGTAATTACTGGACTGCCGGACGTGAGGCGTCTAACGACACTGCTGTTCCGGAGTGGATAGAGTTCAAAAGGCTAACTACCGCCGCCGGCTTTAATTTATTCGATGATTTTTATAAAGTAATGCTGTCGGGTGATGTCTCCGAAGAGATTAAACAGTGGATTGTAACGCACAGGGACAACCAGAATTCAGAAGCGCGTAGCTGGTTTGTTGTTTACTTTGGCTTGTTGCACCCCGATCAGAACATCTTTTTAGCCGGAAATCAACATCTCGCATATGACAAAGATCGCGCCCCCTACCAGGGTGAGATGACCTACTAGGAGATATGGATGCCATTTGAAGGATTTAGTACCACGATCGACCAGACCGCCCCTCCCACAGCCGACGCCCCGTCCGCCGCCGAGGCTTGGCCGCATGATACTTTAACGTATGTGACAGTTACGCAGGACCGACTCGCCAATCTTACTCGAAATTTACCTGTAGTTTTATCATATGTAGATCGTGTGGTAGTTATTGACGGTTTTAGTAAAGATGGTTCTTACGAATACTTGAAGTCTCTTGGCCCCAAGGTTGAAGTTTTCCAGAGGGCTTGGGACGATAGTTTTGCTAACCAATACAATGAGTATCTGAGCCATATAAAGGGTGGGTGGGTTCTTTTATGTGATGACGACGAGGTTCCTTCCGGGGAACTTCTATCCTCGCTCCGTGAGATAATCTCTAAGTCCGAGTCGGGGACTAAGTTTGGTGTCGTGGAATTTAGAGCCAACGATATCTCTTATGAGGTTGGTAAGTGGACGGACAGAGTAGATAACGGCCCGTGTGAGTATTACCGTCAGATTTTCTTCAAATGGAATAACCAGATGCGCTACGAGGTGGATCTACACCAAGCGTTGGTGGGGATGACGGGCCCACTGATCCGAAGCAAGGCCCATTATTATCACATAAAGAGTACCCAGGATGAGTTCCGCAACGCATGTCGCAACTATTTCATCGCTGGCGAGTGGGCACCCGGATCCCGTTCCGACGGCGACCGTACCCCCCAGTGGGATGAGATGAAAGCTATTTTGGCTGAGCACCACCCGCAGGTTTCATTATATAACCACCTCAATAGCCTTTTGGTGTCTAACGAAGTCCACCCCGCCTTTGTGGAATGGATTGAGAAGTACCGTAAGCACGATGAAGGCGGTCCGACCGGGGGAGAACTCCGCGCCTTCGCTCGCTATTGGGATGTTCTTAGAAAGTCATGAGGATATTAGTTATAGGCGGTGGTGGTTTTCTTGGAAGTGCTTTTGTGACCGAGCTGGCCAAGATCAAAGGTACCGAGGTCCATGTATTTGACTTGTTTAAGTACGGTTTTCCAGAAAAATTACCCCGTAAAAAGAATATAAAGAATCCAATTACGGGAAATATCAGAGACTACTACTCTGTTGCCCGGGCAATAGACTCGACCCGTCCGGATGTGGTGGTACATCTGGTTGCGCACATCACACGTCCGGAATTTTCCGGAGAATCACGTACCTGTGCCGAGATTAACTATTTAGGGACAGCTAATATACTGGAGGCGTGTGTAAATACCCCATCTCCGCCACGAAAGATAGTGTTTGCGTCGTGTGAAGCGGCACGTAATCCCCAAGCCAACTTTGGGATTTCTAAAAGAGCTGCCGAGCAGCTCATCGAGACGTTAGGTCGAGACTCGGGGATGCAGGTTGCAATACTTAGGTTTGCTGAAATTTATGGTTATAATAAAAGATCCCACACCTCCCAGGGCATGATAAATTTTCTTATAGACCACATGATAGGAGGTAACGGTATCGGAGTTTTTAGTGTGGATAAAGTTAAGGACCACGTTCATCTTTCAGACGCTGTTAGGGCACTGGTTGTTGCAACTACCGATGTAGAAACTGCTTTCTGTAAGATAGATATTGGACCAGGTGTTGCCATATCTATTAAAGATTTGGTAAACAAGCTCAGAGATTTGACAGGGTATGAAGGCAGCTTGGAGTTTTTAGAACATCCTTCTGCCCATGTCGTCGACTCCGTGTCTGATACGGGTGCCGCCCGCGCCCTCTGGGGATTTGAATGTATCGCCGACATGGACACAGAGCTGGCTATACTTGTTAAAAAACGACGAAAGGATCTTAAGTGAGTCTTGCCTTACATGATTCCAACTACAAATACATAACTGAAGACTACGTAGCTAAAGAGGCGGTGGATTTCCTGATGACCCAGACTCGTTTGGGGTATGATGTGGAGACCACCGGTCTTCACGTACTCGACGGCCGTTCCAAGCTTCTTCTCATGCAGTTGGGTACGGAAGACATGGCCTATTTGTTTGATCCTCGTAAAATAGATCCCCAGATTCTGAAACCGGTCTTAGAATCCCCTGATATTCTCAAGGTCGGACACAATTTAAAATTTGATTACCAAGCTACCCGGGGTGAGACGGGTATGGTACTCACTAATGTTTTTGATACCATGCTTTCTTACCGACTTCTCACCTCCGGACTTATTGAGGATGGTGAGGGCGGGTATTTACCAAACGGATTCCGTGATAAAAACAAACGTAGATTTCCGTACAAGAGTTTGAACTTTCTTACCCAGAAATATCTGGGCGTCACCCTAGACAAAACTGTTAGAACTTCTTTCATAGATCACCAGTACCACAAAGAATTCACACCCCGCCAGCTTCAATACGCAGCTGATGATATTCTATATATTCATCCGTTGTGTGACTTGCTCGGTCAGGAGCTTCAAGCGCAGGGCATGATAGACACTGCGTTATTGGAATTTGAATTTATAACTCCCAACGCAGAGATGGAAATGAATGGTGTCTGCATAGACCAGGAGGCATGGCGCCGTATCATAGGGGAGGCGAAGCGTCAAGCAGAAAATTATAAAACACTGGCCGCTGAGATCATGGAGCCCCTGAGCGAACAGAATACTCTATTCGGACAGACCACTATCAATATTAGAAGTCAGGATCAACTTCTGGACATCTTCAAAAAGTTGGGATACAATCTAGAGAGTACCGATAATAAACAGCTCACACGTTGCGACCACGATCTGGCAAAGCTGGTCCTTAACTACAGAGCGTACGAGAAATTAATCTCTACCTACGGGGAAGTTGTTCTTAAGAAAATTAACCGTATTACTAAACGTTTGCACTTCACACTCCATCAGTTGGGCGCGGATACTGGACGACTTAGTTCTGAAAAACCAAATATTCAAAATATTCCTAACGATAGGGAAGATCCTAACTCGGAGGTGAAACTATCATTCCGAGATTGTTTTGTAGCCGAGCCAGGGAACAGAATTCTTACGGCGGATTACAGCCAGTGTGAACTTCGTATCCTCGCAGAGCTGTCTCAAGATCGTAGATTTATGGAGATTTTTGAAAGTGGAGGTGATCTACATGTAATCACCTCGCAAGAAGTGTTTAAGTATGATGACCGCCATTTAGATGCCTATGGTAAGCTTAAGAAAGAGGACAAACCCGGTGTAAACTTGGTCGAACTCTTTTCTGAAGCCGAAGCTGAGATGTATAAACATGTTTCCGAGTGTCGTGGTAGGACCAAGGCCATAAACTTTGGAATAGCTTACGGTCTCAGCGCCTGGTCTCTGGCGGATCGCTTTAAGATTCCAATGGAAGAGGCCGAGGGTATTCTGAGCGATTATTTCAAAACCTATTCCGGAATTAAAAGATGGTTAGGTAAGAATGGACATGAGGCTATTGTCAACAGATATAGCCAAACAATCCTCGGTCGAAAAAGATTCTATAAACTTCCAGATCCGGAAGACGAGGAAGCTTTTCGAAGGTCTAAGGGGGCTGTCCGTAGAGCAGGAAACAATGCTGTAATCCAGGGAACAAATGCGGATATTACAAAAGAGGCCTTAGTTCAATTACAAAAAGCATATAGAAGTATTGATACCGCTAAGATTCTTTTTACGGTACACGACGAAATCGTATCCGAATGTGCCGTTGAGAAGGCCGAGGAAGTTGCCGAGGTCAAGGCGGAGATCATGCGCCGAGCATTCCACCGATTTGTTAAAACTGTGCCAGTAGGTACCGATGACAAAGTAGGAGTTTCCATCGCTGACCACTGGACTAAATAACCAGGAGGTGATTCTGAATGATCCGACGGGAAGGGATAACCGAAACCTTTACCGAATTAGTAGATCATTCCGTGGAAAAAATAGAATTGGCCATAAGTCCGACAGCCAAGTCTTATGTCGTGGAAGTACTGTGTAGTTTTGTCAGACGTCCGGCAATATCAAGCCAAAGTGTACAACTTATGGATCTTCTTCGGGATGGGCTAAATGCCACTGGAAATATACGTACTGAATATCTTAGAATAACGGGAGATCTGGCCATGGTTGTGTCTGGAGTTTTCCCCGACAGCTTGGATCGTAAACACCGACGCTGTGCTTTTGACATTGGATACGTCATGGATATTGGTCAGAGAGCATACACCAACATTTACAAAGAGCCATTCGAAGAATTGGCAGATAACTTTGCAGAAATAACAGATGTTCTTAACACTGTAAGCGGAGATATTTGTTTGATCTCTAGAGATTTGGAAAAATATATGAGAAGAAGGAGATATATAGATGCCAGAATTGCCCGCGGGTAAACTGTTCAAAGCAAATGATAACGAGTTTAATTTCTCTGTCGCCACCACGGGTGCAGAGCTGATGAAGGGGCTGTCCGGCGTCGATAATTTAGGGTCGTATGACGGAATGATCTTTGATTTCGGCTGTAACTTTAGGCCGATAATGACCCCCAGAGGTTTAATGTTTCCGATAGATCTTGCATTTCTTACCGAGCTCGGTGAAATCGTTGAGATTAGACGCCTCGACCCCGAACAGGGCTTTACTTTGAGTGCAAGTACCTCTAATATCTTTTACGTTCTAGAAGCACCGGTTGGATTTTTTAATACTCACGACCTCGCGGTCGGTGATACTATTTCTGCGGCGTAAAGCCAGTTAAATATAAATTTATAGTCACAAGGAGTACCATCGGTGTCTGAATATACCCCTGAAACTTATTTTGTGAACCCGGCGCACAAGTCCATCGCCAGTTCCAGATATTTTTTAAAGGATGACCAAGGAACTGTTGTAGAGAAAGACATTTTCGAGGTATTTAAACGAGTGAATCGTTATGTATTTCAAAATGACAAGGGACATGTGTCCGAGATCCAGGCCCTGTGTGAGTCTAAGAAATTCATGTATGCGGGTCGCCCTCTTGCCCAGGCGGGCACCGGTATTGATAACATGTTCAGTTGTTTTGTGTTGGGGATCGGGGACACGCGCGAAGAAATATCAGAATGTAGGCGCATTCACTTCCATATACAGGCTCACGGTGGCGGAACTGGCATCAACTTTTCAAAGCTGAGACCGAGCGGGGCCTGGTGCAAGGGCGCAAACGCCCGATCCAGCGGCCCGGAGGGTTTTATCACCTCAATGAGTTACGACTCCTCTAATATACAACAGGGGGGTAATAGAAGTGGTGCGAATATGGGTATTTTGGAAGATTGGCACCCCGGTCTTCTAACTTTTATCACTAAGAAATCTCGCGGTAACTGGGAAAATATCCGTAAGTTCTCGGTGATAACCAATGAAAACTTATTTAAGCAATGGCAGTGGACTACACCGCATGCGTGGCAAACATTTAACGTATCTGTAGGATTGTCCAACGATTTTATGCGGCAGGTCAAGCGCCAAAGTAAAAAAGCATGGCACTTGAAGTGGGAAGGTACCACTTGGAAACTGTGGGATTACGGAGCAGTTCTGCATGATTATTCCCCCAACGGAGACCAGTTGGACGATCCTGTAATCATAACTGTGGCCGCTCCCGACGAAGAAATCGCTCTGCACGAGGCCATGAACCAGATTCCATTCCGAAATGCGGATAGTGTGGGGTTGCAGCTAAAAGAAGGCCCTTATGAACTTACCGCGTTCGAATGGTTTGAGAAGATTTGTGCGAACGCCTGGGAAGACGGGTGTCCTGGTATATTTTTCATTGACAAGGCTCGGGAATACCACAATGGGGAGTATTTTAATCCCGTAGACGCCACCAACCCTTGTGCCGAACAAATTCTACCGCAATGGTCGGTCTGCTGCCTGTCAAGCCTAGTGCTTCCCGAATTTGTAACAGAGTCTGGGGAGATTGCCTGGGACGATCTCAACGCTGCGATCCACTTAGGCGTCCGAGCTTTGAACCACATCACGCTCCTGAATAAGACGGGTGTGGAGAAAATAGATGTCAATACTCAGAGAGAACGTAGGATTGGACTTGGTACCATTGGGATGCATGAGTTATTAATCCGCATTGCTCTGCGCACCGGCGAAGATCTACGTTACAGTAATGCCGCCGGACGTAGCCTGGCTAAAAAGATTTTAAAGTTTATTAAACACTCTGCTTACGAAGCATCTATTGAAATGGCTAAAGAGATAGGCCCGTTTCCAGAATTCAAATACGATGAGTTTATTAAGAGTAAGTTTATCCAACAGCTCCTCAAAGAAAGACCTGATCTCGCCGACGAGCTGCAAGCCCATGGTATTGCCAATGTTACAATCTTAACCCAGGCTCCGACTGGTACTACTGGTACTATCACTGGATATTCCTCCGGCTGCGAGCCCTATTTCGCCATGGCTTACCTGAGAAACTCTAATGTTGGGACCATTTTAGATGGGTGTCCTTCGTTTATTGAATGGCTCACTGACAAGGGGATCGACTACGCGGACCATGGTCGCAACCTCAAGGAATTACGGCGTCATAAGCGTATTCCCAGAGTGTTTGAAGAGGCCCAGGAGATTTCCTGGCATGACCATCTAAAGATGCAGGCCGTCTTTGCTGAGCAGGTGGATTCCTCGGTGTCCAAGACGATTAATCTTGCTAATAACGCCAAGGTTAAAGATATTATGGATGCTTACATTGAGGCATTCGATCTGGGAATTAAATCAACCACTGTGTATAGAGACGGTTCCAAGATCCAGGTGTTGGAAAATATGCACGGCGCTGTCCGACAGGACGCCGCCCTCCGTCCCAAGACTATTATCTCTTTACCCGCCCCGCCCCGCCCCGAAGACCTTAGTTGTGATATTCACACGGTCAGTGTTAAAGGAGAACGTTGGAAAGTACTGGTGGGTCTTCTCCACACTCGCCCCTACGAGATCTTTTGTTTTCCAGAAGATCAGATCGAGCTTCCATCCAGTAAGTCCAGTGGGGTATTGGTACGAAACGGTGGAGGTAAATATAAACTAGAAATTCCTTACGGAGATGAGAATCTAACCATTAAAAATGTAGCTTCTCTCTTATTGACGGACGAACATCGCATGGTTACTCGATTGTTGTCCACAAGTCTTCGCCACGGCGCGCCGCTCAACACTATAGTTAGTCAGTTGGCGAAGTGCGATGGTGAAGTTACAGCCTTCAGTAAGGCTCTTTTGCGCGTTCTGCGTAAGTATGTTACTGACGAAGAATATTTAGCTACTGCGATCTGTCAAGATTGCGGAAGCAAAAACCTGACTCTGCAAGAAGGTTGCCTTAAGTGTGCCGACTGCGGTATGTCAGGGTGTTCATGAGAGGAGTCAAATTTTTCCTGTAGTGCTATACAGAGATGCTAGGACTCTATTTACCACAGGAGTCCTAAATCTATATCTCTGCAGGAGGCGCCTCATGGATATGGAAAGCATCCTGATGCTTCTCAAAATCGCAAGCGCGGTAGGATCTTTGATCCTCGTCTTGCGAAAAGCACGACATATCAGGCACTGATAAGAGTTTAGGTGTTTGTTATTGATGAACTCCGGGGGGATTAAGGCACCCCCGGTTTTCACAAGAGCTTCCGATATTTTGTGGAAGTTTTAGTTCGGGGAAAGAATTATAAACGGGGAGGAAGTGAGGTGGCCTAATGGCCCAGAGACTTACTCCCACCGTAAAGTGTGAGGTGTGTTATACTCGATACAAAGCATTAGCAGGTCATTTAAGAAAACATGATTTAAATGTAAAAAAATATAAGGAGCAGTTCAATGATGCCCCTACCGTATCTTTACTGACCAGACGACGACTCCAGCTGGCTCGCTTGAGGTATATCCTCAAGAAGAAAGGCACGGTAAGTCCTCAAACTCCAAAGGGACTTAAGATTTCTTTGGCGAACCGAGGCCGGAAACATTCCTCGGAAACCATTGAGAAAATTAGGCAGGCCCGATTAGGAGTTAACCTGTCTGAACAACATAAATTGGCTATTAGTGCGGGTCTTTTAGGACATGAAGTAAGTAAAACAACCCGTGAAAAATTAAGTAATGTTGTTTTCACTGAAGAACGGCGCCGTAACATCTCCAACGCCCAGTCTGCCGAGAAAAGTAATTCTTGGAAGGGTGGAAAGTCCAGACACCTCTACTTCGGTAAAGGAAAGTTCAGACTTAAGAAGATCTTCGGTGACCCCCTACGCTGCTTTTTTCCTGGCTGCGGGAAGGTCGAAGGCCGAGATATGAAAAGTGTGGATTGCCATCATGTCGACAACAACCATGAAAATAATCCACTTGATGGTTCCAATTGGCTACCTTTATGTAGACGTCACCACATGTTGGCGGATGGCCGTCTGCGCGGGGCGGATGAGGCGGAGATAGACGAGGCTCAGAAACAATGTATGGCTGCCCACAAAAAGCATATGAAGACTAATTACGTCGGAGAGATTAAAACATATCATCCGTGATTGACTTTTAGGGGAGTATCTCTTATTATTATAGTAAATTAGGAGAGAAAGCATGTCAGCCCTAACTACTACCGTTATGCCGTGTCCCGATCCCGAATGTGTTGAAGGGACAATCGTAATACGAAACGCCTACGATCCCACACAAAGAGAAAAACAGCCTTGCGATAAGTGCAACGGCCGGGGTTATGTTATTACCGAACGTTTGCTAGCTAACTAAAAGGATTTTTAAATGGGGTATCCCTTACCTGTAGTTATTGAGAAAGACGGTGCTACCGAACGTGCATACGACCTCTACTCTCGACTCCTAAAAGACCGCATTGTGTTTGTAGGGACGGGTGTAGAGCCCCAAATGGCTAATGCTATAATCGCACAGCTATTGTTTCTGGAAGCCTCCGATCCAGCAGAGGATATCTATATGTATATTAATTCTCCCGGCGGCGAAGTGCACGCGGGCATGGCCATCTATGATGTGATGAACTATATAAAGCCTGACATATCCACCCTATGCGTGGGCCAAGCGGCCTCCATGGGGTGTTTCCTTTTGGCGGGAGGTACTCCCGGTAAGAGGTTTTCTCTGCCCCACTCTAGAATTATGATGCACGCCATTGCCGGCGGGGTTTCAGGGCGTATGTGGGATGTGGAAGTGCAGCTAAAAGAAATGGAATTTGTAAATAACGAGGTGTTAGGTGTATTTGCTGACAACACGAAGCATACCTTGGGCGAAGTGAAGGAACTTTTTCAACGGGATATGCATATGAGTCCTGCCGAAGCCCTCGAATTTGGTGTTATCGATGCAATCCGAGAACGTAGTACCCGAGGTGACGAATGAATGACTTTACTGACGCATTAAGTTTGAAAATTTCAGCTCTCGAAGATGAGCTAGAGGAGTGTGAGGAGTCTGTCTTCAGAATCCAATCTAAAATAGAGATGCTGAACGAGCTTTTGATCGAAGAAGAAGGCTTTAAAGGGGCATCAAACCCGCCGGTCTCAGCCCATGCTCGTAAGGGTAAAAAAGGGCGCCCCAAGGGCTCCAAGAATCGCAAGAAGAGGGCTGCTCCCAACCCTAAAGCTAGTAGCCCGTCAGATGGACGCGTACTCCTGTCCGAAGCGGAACTATCTCAGGTAGAAGATATGGAGGGGACGGATCCCGAAGTTGCAAAAAGACTGGCGTCACGAAAATTCGTTGCCCATCCTCGAGCCGACCAATCGTACGGGCCGGGAGTACATCCCGGTGTTGGTAAAAAGCCGGCCGGTGAGACCCGTTCCCGTGCTGACACCGTTATAACTATTGATGACGAGGATTAATATGTCACAATTTGAAGGTGGAAATAAAGTACGATGCCTAGACTGTACACGTTTAGACGGTAGCCGATGTAGTTCTAAAGGGTCTAAAGTGTCCCCTAGGAAGCGTCGGATCTGTACTTCTTACCAGTTTCGGGGAGAGTATACCAATCGTGAGCCGTTGGACGCCGTCTATGTCCCGCATGTCAGCAAGAAAACACGTAGTCTGATGAAACGCCTGGTGAAGTTGGGAGTTACTCCGGAAAAAGAAGATGTAACACGCCAGACAGAAGAAGGACTCTATTACAAAAAAGATACCCTGCAAGTACCGGGTACCACCGCCACGGTTTCCGATAAGAATCTCGTCCCCAATGATCAAAAGCAGCGTTGGGTGCAACCCACGTCCGCCATCGATCCGGAAACAGAAGTGTGGGCCCCTGTGCCCGAGGAGCCAGTGGAAAAAGATGAGTAATCCTCTTGAAGTGGGCGTTGATGAAGTTGGACGAGGTTGTTTAGCCGGGCCTGTCGTAGCTGCCGCCGTAATTTTACCAGAAATTACTTTCGAATGGATCTTAGAAATAAGGGACAGTAAGAAAGTATCACCGAAAAAGAGAGAACGTTTGGCAGCTTTGATTCGGGAACATTGTACTTGGTCTGTCCGAGAATCTTCCGTATCTGAGGTGGATACCCAGAATGTTCTCCACGCATCATTAGGCGCCATGTTTAGAGCCGTGCATTCTGTAGTTGCACAGCGCGCCGGTATCGATCTCGTCGCATTGGTGGATGGTACTCACCAAATACCTTGGCTCACCATTCCACAACACACGGTGAAGGGCGGCGATGATATTCACAAGGTTATTGGTGCAGCCTCCATCGTTGCCAAAGTACATAGAGATAACTATATGGTAGGAATGGACAGTGTCTACCCGGAATATGGATTCGCGCAGCACAAGGGTTACGGAACAGAACAACACCGTCAGGCTATAATGGAACATGGTATTACGCCCCTGCATCGCAAGACTTTTAAAGGAGTGAGTGAGTATGTCTAGGGTACGAGATTTGTCTGAACACATAATGCTGAACCCGCAGCATCTTGTAATTTTCCCCGCCCGGGCCGCCGAGGTCGCCGAACAGTTGAAGGATAGGAAGATAGAGCTCCCTTCTTGGGATTTTCCTCCTTTTTATCCACAGACAGATAGCTTTGAAGACATGTGCCTGTACTATTTGATATTTAATTCCATTAACTATTGTTATTTCGATGAGTATGGCAACACTTTTCAGGATGGCGATCACCGCAGCTCTACCTTGGTAGGTCTACGTATAACAGAGAATTTTGAAGAGCTACGAGACCCCACATTCCTGTCCAACGTGGACTCTAACTACATGTTAGGCGACCTCTTCAAGGCCGAGAGCCCCATCTCGCTGGTGAAAGAGAGAGTAGCTGCTTTTCGGGAAATAGGAAACTTTCTATTGCACAATCCAGATTTTACTTTTAAAAAGATGTTTGCTAGGTCCCATGGCAACGCCTATTTTGCTTCCCAGCAGATTCCTACGTTCTTTCCCAGCTGGAGCGACCCTTTCTTTAAGAGAGCTCAGCTGTTTATAGGCATGGTCCAAGGTAGATTTAACCATTTTAACGTGGGTCTAGAAGATCTCACTGTATTTGCTGATTATAGAGTTCCTCAGACGTTACACGCCATGGGCATGCTCAGATATAACCTCGAGCTTTTTAACACCATATCCTCCAACGATCTAATTCCCTACGGAAGTAGACAAGAGCTAGAAATTAGAGCGGCCACTATAGTACTCACGGACAAGTTACTCGGTAAATTAAATGAATACCGCAGTGATTCACTGAACGCACTTCACATTGACTATCTGCTGTGGTCGGCCATGCGGAAGAGAGATACCCTTCCTCCTGGTGTGATTGTTCATCACAATGTTACGCCCCACCACCGCACCATGACAACAGACTACTAAGTTACTGAGGGACATGATAACATGTTTGATGAATGCCGCACAGAGGGGGATTTTATACTCTCCTCGGGTAGAAAATCAGGTGTATTTTACGACTTCGACCTGCTGATGCCCTCGGCAACTGCCCACTATGTACAAAGGCTTATAAAACTCCTGCCCGATCACATCCGCGAACGAGTAGATTTTATAGCTTCGCCCGCCTTGGGTGGGATTATCCCGGGGTACCTAGTGGCTTTCGCCCTGGGCGTCCCCCTTGTCATTGTCGATAAGGCGGGTAAGTCGAGGGGCCCGATTAGAGAGTCTGGAAGCTATCTTATTGTAGACGATGTTATTACTTCTTTCCAAGCTGCAAATAGGGTTAGAGACGCTCTTGCGGGGCTGGAACCTTTGGGGGTAGCCGCCTATATATTTAGAGGCACCGATGAAGATTTGAACAAACAAGACTACCCCGCATTTTATCTGTCTCGTAAAGAGCAGGAGGTGTAATATTCCTGAACTTCCCGAGGTCGAAACAGTCGTTAGAGATTTGCGGCGTAGTATTATGGGACGGGTTATAACCGGTCTTATAATTAAGGATTCGGTCCATAAGAATATCCTGAAGACCACCTCTATGTTGTTCTACCAGGGAGTTATTAACGAGTCTGTGCTGACCGTTATACGAAAAGGTAAATATATTATAATGCCATTATCGAATAATAACGTCATTGTAATGCATTTAGGCATGACTGGTAGTATATTAATTGAAGAGCCCCCCGATCTAGATTTTGAAGAACGTTTAGAAGAAAACGTTTATATTGACAAGCATACTCATTTGGTCATGGAGTTAATACATCCAGAGGATTATGATGCCCCGGATGTGGACCTGCACTTCAATGATCCCCGTACCTTTGGAAAAATCTGGCTTGTTACGGACGTTCAAAACATCAACGAATTGGATGTTCCAGGTCTTAAGGATCTAGGAGTGGATGCTCTAGGAATTTCGTTAAGTGAGTTTGAAACAATCATGAGCTCCCGACGTACTATAAAAGCAATTCTGTTAGATCAATCCAAGATAGCGGGGGTTGGTAATATTTATGCAGACGAAGCATGCTTTGCAGCAGGGATCCATCCGGCTAGGAAAGGTTGTTCGTTAACCTCCCAAGAGTTGGCCAGGTTTTGGTTCTCTGTGAAGACAGTCTTAAAGCTAGGTATTAAATATCGCGGTTCGTCGACCTCTGACTACGTTACACCCGACGGTACTAGAGGATCGTTCCAGGACCACCATCGAGTATACGGTAAGTCTGGAAATGAATGTTGTAATTGCAAGACCCCTATCGAAAAAACTAAGATCGCGGGGAGATCGACGCACTTTTGTCCGATCTGTCAGGTAAAGGGAGAATAGTTTTGGTAGACCACGCAAACGCTTTCGCACTTGAGAAGAAACTTTTTAAGTTGTTGAAAGACCATCCGAAATGTAAGAAGTATAAGTTGGCCCTGCATGAGAACGATATCTATGGGATAGATATAGTGGCCACTGCGAAACGGTACCGGGGGTTCGCAATAGAGTTAGAAAGTACGCAAGGCAGCAAGTGGCCTTCTTCAGCACCATGGCCTACGAATTGGAAAAAAGGGTATACTGTCCCAGCAAGAAAGAAGAAATTCTTTGAAACACACCCCATGTCAATATTCGTCAAGGTAAATTTTGATATGACGCGGGCGTTGATAGTTCCTATGAGTTTTGTTTGTTCCGCGCCCTGTGATGAATACGATAATGAGAATGCAGCTAAAATGAAGAGGAATGATTTCTTCGTAATTCAAGACCCGAACCACCCCGCCACGTGCACGTGTTCTATACGAGACGTGGGTGACGTAATTGACGCACAGTTTAAAGCAATGTTAGACATGAAGAAAATAAATGAGAAGTATACAGATAAAAGACCAGAATTTGATAATGTATTTACTAGAAAACACAACAAGGAGAATTAAAATGCCCAAGTTCCACACCCGCCGCCCGCGAAAGCCAGTGCTTGCCCGCGGTGTTTTTACTATTCAAAGAGGGATTGGTTTCCTTCAAGTCAATGATTTCGATTCCGCCCAGCGCGAATTTCGTAAGGTTACTAGTTCGCGAAACCGCAAAACCACGCCTTTGGTAAAGAGTGTGGCTTCGTTCTACGCCTATAACGCGGAACGATTTCGGAAGGAAAACAAAAAGGTCCGCCTTGGTAACGCCCATACGATGGATCTCCTAGCCGGCAACTCTGGTGACGCCTGGTCTGATGTTGATATCGCGGCTGTACTGGTAGCTCCTAGCAATATTTTTACTAATCAGTTCCTCGCATCTTTCCTCGGACGTACCGAGGAGGCGATCCGGTTCCAACGACGCTATGCGTTTAGTAGCCCTCTCAATAGTTGGACTTTTGAGCCTGGAAGTAAGTACACTCGATACACCCAGAACCAACGAGTGTTTAGTAGATTGGGACTTTAATCGACTTGACCCGTTACACGGGTCAGTCACACGGAGATATGTAATGTCAGATTTTGGTGTCGATGTGCAACCGACCGGTGAGCGTATTGAACAAACCCTAGATGTTGTTCCTAAAATACTCTTCGATGTTGATTTTGCAAGAGAGGTGGCCGACCATAATGGTTTTCCGGAAGATATATCGCAGGAAATGATTGCTATCCTGTTTCTCACCGGGCGCTTTCATTGGGCAGTGACCACCCTGACCCAGCGAACGGACACCTTAGGCCGTGAAATTGATGGTATTCTTAGAGAAGATGCCGATGACGAGCACGTTGAGTATGACCCAAGTGAATAATATTGTATTAGGTGATTCTCGCGAGCTGTCTAACTATCCTGATGATGAGTTCCAACTCACTATTACTTCGCCTCCTTACTATGTGGGTAAGAACTACGAGAAGGATTATTCCTTCGATGACTATCGAGAACTCTTAAAGAATGTGTTCCGTAACGTTGCTCAGAAGACTATAGCTGGGGGCAAGATAGCTATCAATATAGCCGACATAGCTGCCTTTTCTAAGGTCAGCGGCCGCGTCGAGGAAAACATTCAGATCAGCCGAGAGTTGGTGGACAATCTCAAGGAAGATGACTGCCACCTGCTCTCTCGTATTATTTGGCACAAAGACGATCCCTGGGTGAACTCCCAACACGTTGGCTATCACGATGGGATACCAGCTACCTATGTCCGAGTACTTCCTAACTGGGAATATATCTGGGTGTTTTACAAAGGCGACAGTCCCAAGCGAGAAGGGGTTCCGTCAGTCACTGACGTTATCAGCAAGACTGACTGGAAAAACTGGGTCTCGGCGGTCTGGCACATGCGCAGCGTCCAGGCTAACAATGATCACGAGGCCAAATTCCCCGAGGAGCTAGTGCGCAGGCTTGTACTATTGTATTCCATCCCCGGAGACGTCATCTTCGATCCCTTCACGGGAAGTGGCACTACCCAGGTCGTAGCCTACAAGAATGGACGTGACTATTGTGGTATTGAGAGAGATCCTAAATATCACAAATTGGCCTTGGATGGTTTAGCCGGTGTGGAGAATTGTTTGGAGCGTCAATTCGTTTCCCCGACCCGCTACACGCAGAACAAAGTATTCTAAACAAGATACAGTAAGGCGGTGCGTAATGGACGAGACCGAGGTACCTTTTAATGACGGTAGGCGCAAGGATGCTATTCTAGAAGCTATAAATATTGTTAAAAAATCGGGACGCTCGGCTGAACTAATTATCTGTCGAGACATTCCTGGGTACCACACTGGCGGCGATGACTGTTTTTGTGGTCCCAAAAGCATAAAGATAAATCCTAAGGAGAAGAAGGATTAAGAAACCAATGAGTAACATAAAGATATTACGGTTCGCTAAGAAAAAACGCGGCCTAACTATTAGAGACACCCACTACTGGAAGTTAGAGGAGTTGGTGCACGCTGATCTGTTAAACAAATCCTATCCCAAAAATAAACGGGGTGCGGGTTGGCCATTTTATAAGATATCTCGCCGAGGGGTTCGTGTGTTGAAAGTGGCTAACGATGCTTACCGGGCGAATCAAAATAAAAGTAGAAGATCTTGACTTTTAGGGGAGCATCTCTTATTATTTATCCAGAAAGGAGATAACATGTTTAGATTCCCATATCTCTCTATTGATGTCGAAACTACCGGTCTAGACCGCCAAAAGGTGCACGTCTTGCAGCTCGCGGCTGTCTATGATAACGGTAAGGATATGAACGACCTGCCTACCTTCGACCGAGTAATCAAATGGCCGGTCATCACGCACGCTGAAGAATATGCTATGAATCTCAACAAGAAACTGCTGCAGCGAGCCTTTAAGAAACAGAATATTGTTTCTATTTCTCAAGCCCGCAAGGAATTTATCGAGTGGTTGGATAGGATTCAGCCGAACGGTAAATTTACGGCCGCTGGTAAGAACATCCAAAGTTTTGACCTGCCAATTATGGAAAATCCTGTCAATCAATTTAGTTTGAGGAGATTCCTGGTAAGAGCCCTGGACCCCGGTAGTATGTACACAGATGACTTTAACCACATCCCCACCTTGGATGAGATTAATGTCCTTACAGGACGACAGGCGGTCTCTCACGATGCTTTAGATGATGCTTGGGACGTAGTCCACGCCATCCGGTATAAGTGGGGAGTTGAGTGAGCCTTCTAGATGTTGCGGTGAACATAGGCTTCGCATTAATTTTTATTGGAATATTGAAGTTGGGTAAGGGTGATTCCAAAGGTTTTCTTTACCAGTCCGCCGGCGCATTTACGATGATAGTTAGTGGTTTTTTTATGAGAGACGCGGGTCTCGTGATTACAGGTTGGAATGTGGCCTTTGGACTGGCTGCGCTTGTGGGATATTGGAGACTGAATAAAAATGTTGGCTGATTTCAAAGTCCTTTGGGGAAAGAATGGAGTTATTAGTAGCTTATAATGGTCGCCCCGTTGTTTTATTTAGCATCCACAAGTTTTGGAAGGGAGTATACTTACACTTTCCAAAACGCACGGTCAGAGTATTCCTATGGGGAATAGATTGGAGACGAAGATGCCGGAATTCAAAACTAAGATAGCAAGTTACTGCGATGACGAGGGGCACCACCACTTCGATTTTGTGATAGATAAAGAACACATGGCTTTGATTAAAACAGGTAAATTTACTCCCGAAGAGAATGCTGCGTGGGAGAGGATTAGAAACGCACCTGATGACTTTTTTAAGAAGGCCTACGGTCTCATGTTCATGCTTAATATGCTACATGACGCGACCAATGGTAAGAATGATGCCGACGCATAAAGCATTCAAACATCGGCCCAAGTGGCAGCTGAGTATGGCTGAACAGATGGAGAATGTCATAAATTGTCCCCGGTGCCTAATTGAATACAATACAGAACAACCCTTGTGCAGACTAGGCAACGAACCAGAAGAACTGATGTGTCCAACTTGTTGGATAGGCATCACAATTAAGATAAGATACGATGGAAGAGATGACGTATGACTGATGAATTGATCGACGCGATTGAAAAGGAAATCAAGCGACGTGAATTGAAACATATTGCCCGTTGCAAGTATTGTGGAGAACATTTTGTAAACCAACCCTTGGAATATTTGATAGAACATCGTAAGATTTGTGAAGGAAAAGAGGAGAATTAGTATGAATAAAAGAATTTCGCTTGCCTACTTCAAGCCTCACAAGATTTATGACGGAGAGAAAACATGCAATGTAATTATTAAAAGGGAGGACATGGTAAAGGTAGCCGCCTCTTTGTTAAATGCCCATCAAGAGGGTTCTCCTCTTATAACACTTGCTTTTTTCTATGATAAGGGTGGGGATGTCAACAAAGGCCGAGCTACAGTGACGCATTTTAAAGAATTAGCAGAAGATAAGTAGTGGAAGAGATGATGTATGACTGACTCCAGAATTAAGTGTAAGAAGCATCCCGAATACCAGGCAGAGAGCTATCCCGTCTCCGAGTGTGCTATGTGTTTATACGTTTGGAACTTCACACAAGGCGCCCAGCGTATCATGTCTGAAGTAGATCGTAAGTATATGGAAAAATTAGGGGTTGAGTTTGAGGATTGTGACATCTGTTACAACGAAGGTACGGTCGATGACGATGTAGCCCATGCTATGGGTGGTCGGCCCTGGAGATACTGTTATTGTGATCACGGGTCTCGCGAAGCTGAGAAAGACATGAAAGCCGCCCTGGCGGAGAAAAGAAAATCACCCTATGAAAAGTGTACCCGTTGTGATGGGTCTGGTAAAGTTTTGAAGGGTGACCAGGAGAATTAAGATGTTAATGACGTATCTATTTATTGGTTGCGCCGCGATGTGTTTTGGCTATGCGCACAGTGTTAACCAAGATCGTCTTTATCTTACACGTAAATCTCTTTTATATCAACAGGGTGGGTCATTGGGCGCCACCTGCTTGTTTCTTTATTTAGCTTTAGTATAATACGATCGGGAGAGACGATGTATGACATTCTAGCAGAGATGTATAATGTATCGATACCTTGGGGATTAGAATTTACTATGAGTCTGGATCCGATAATCCTACTAACCCTCTCCACGTTTTTTGTGGCCGCTTCGTCACTTGTAATATCGTTAATCTCCATGCGGAATAGCAATCGTAGTGTGGCATTGTCCGGATTCTCGTTGTATTACAAAGCATACTGTGATAGCTACGATATAAATCGATTGGCATCTTTTAAATCCTGGCAACTTTTTAAAAAGGCTGCTGCTTATATCGAATCAAAAAAAAGTTTGGAAATGATATCCGGCACAGAGGTCGCACGTACAGTACTAGCTGCCGTAGTAAAACACTTTACGTTGTCCGAGGAAGAACTTTATAATTTAAACTGTTTATTGTACCGTTCTGTGAAACTCGGGCACTTGTGTACTACCGTAGTACAGAGCAAGGATCTTGCCGAAGGGCCACTTTTATTCACGTTAGAACATGAAATAAATAATCCCCAACTATTGGAAAAAGAAATAAAATTGGTATTAAAGAATTTAGATATAATCGGAGTTCCAGGCCCTAATTGGAACGATGTGAGAATAGATGAAAGTTTAGGAATATTATTTAATAATCCTTTGCTGCGTAGATGTTTATCGTCCAAAGAAAATTTAAAAGTATGAAAATCTGTAGAACCCGTAAGAGAGAATACAAAGTCCTTGACTTTTAGGGGAATATTATATATGATTGAAGTGATGGGTAGGTTGGAGTTAGGAGATATCTCGTTATACAATGCTGATTGTTTTGATATACTTCCTAAAATAACATCGAATTCAATCGATTTGGTGCTCGCTGATTTACCTTACGGGACTACTGCTTGTAAGTGGGATAGCGTGTTGCCTTTGGATAAATTGTGGGTAGAGTATGAGCGGGTAACCAAAGAGAATGCCGCTATTGTATTGACAGCCGCCCAGCCTTTTACTTGGAGACTATGTGCGAGCAATCCAGAATGGTTTCGTTATGAATTGATTTGGGAAAAACCCAATGGGACCAACCCCATGCTTGTTAAACAGCAGCCGTTTCGTGTGCATGAGAATATTCTAGTCTTCTACAAGAAACAGCCTACATACAATCCCCAAATGATGACGGGTGCTGTTTATTCTGGATTTGAAGACATGTCTAATTACGATCAACATACTCTGTACGCCGAGAAGATTACTCAGAAAACTATTGGAGAGGTGTATGGTGATGGTACAATCAGCCGTCATAAACAAAACGATGGTACTCGCTACCCGCGAAGTGTGCAGAAGTTTGCACAAGATAGATCAGGCCACCCTACGAAGAAGCCCGTTGAGCTATTTCGTTGGCTAATCAGAACGTACAGCAATCCCGGTGAATTGGTTTTAGATAATACTTTAGGCGAAGGAACAACAGCTGTTGCTGCGCTACTAGAAGAAAGAAGATGTATAGGCATTGAACTAGAGAAGAAATACTTCGATAGAGCAGTACAAGACATAAGAGGATTATCAAATGTTTCAAATAGATAAGTGCGCAAAAGAGAAGCTAGAGCAGGATGTTCACCAATACCACGAACTGTTTCAGAAAAATAGGTGCAGCTCGTCTGAATTAGAGGAATTGCTAACCAGGGCGGTGGGACATTCCCCTGAATATCAAGGCAAAGTTGATTGGGAATCTGGATCCCATCGCACAGGTACAGATTTCGATGTCGTTCATGGAGATATGATCGAAGGTGCAAGTGTAAAATCAGGGGTGTGGAAGTTTAAAGAATCGATGCTGGAACTTTCCGGGTACAGGTTGGGGCGTTTTGAAGAAAACAATGAACTCCGTTTGGTTGACGTAACTTCTTTTTTGTGGGCCGATCGTTCTGATGTCACCATTGCGTTTCCCGAAGTTACCGCACGGGTAGGCTCGGTCCTGATCCCAGGATATCAATTGGTTTACATTCCTAAAGAGTCTTTTGTGTATCCTAGTAGCGTTGAGGAGTGGGTGGTTGAAAGAAATAAACAAGGTGCTATCGCTGCTTATGTTTGGGAAGCGCCCAATGGTTTAAAGGCTCGAATTCACCCTACCCTTTCTTATCAGATCTGGTGGAAAGTTCCGAGAAGTTTGTGTGAAGTGGGCGATTTTATTTCAAAAAGACCATCGACTGTGGATATTCCAGAGAAAATAACGACTACAGTGTCAGTTGCTAAGAAGAAGGCGGTTCGTAAACCGCGACAGCCGAAGTCGCTTCCTAAAATAGAAGTATCAATCAATTACGATCTCCCCGAAATTCCTTTTGACAGAGATGCCGAAGTTTCGGTAGGATTGAGGATGAACCCCTCTCCGTGGGGGCCTCTAGTAGTTGAGAGTATTCCTAGCCCTGGCAAGTTTAAAGTATACTCGTTAGAGACAGAAAAAAGTAGATTAATTGTCGCAAGTAGTTAGATGGGCGTAACCCGGCTCTATAGTGAGCTGATGCGGACGCGGGTTCGATTCCCGCCATCTCCACCAGAGGATTATATTTATGGGGATGACATGGCTTCGACGGGTTAGTAAGTTATAGAGACGCGCCCCATAGTGAGCAGGCTATGTAAAAAGGCTCATATATTCAATTGCCAAAACTAACTCTCTAGTAGAGTATGCAACTAACCTCGGTAAGAATGAAGGTTTCCACGGCGTTGGTCGTGAAAGCATTGAAACTCTTGATGCGGTTACTGCTATTGTAGCTTAAACCTTTGATTAGGTACTAAGTGTGCGGGGGTCGTCCAGTCCCTGGCAACAGAAACTGGACATTAGGAGGAATAAAAATGAATGTTGTATGGTATTTGGACAGAGATAATAAGCCCGAACCGCCCGAGCCTATAGATGATCCCAGGGCAACGCAGCTGCCTGGAGAATGGCGTTGGACAGAAAAGAGGGGTTGGATTTATTATTGTATCGATGTTGAGAATGAAGATACATGATGCTATAGGAGATATAACTATGAATCTAAACCATGCTATAAGACTGGCCAGAAAAAGCCTGGCCGGGGAAGAGATAGAAAGTCAGGAGGCGAAGGACGCCTACGATGTCCTGGCCAAGCACCATTTACTCATAAGTACCGCCCAAGACGCTTTCCAGACGATCAACCCTACTACTATTAAATCTTTAAAGGAGAGTCAAAATGCCCTACGTACCAAGTAGCAAGACCCCCGGACTCCAGGATGATCGAGAGGTTCTTGACAAGGGTGTCAAGGTCATGGTCGACGCAATCGGTGAAGTTTCCATGCGCCACAAGTATGATGGTGCGTTCGCCGGGGAGTTGAACTATTCCCTAACTCGACTTCTCCAGGAGATTCCTAGAGATTTGATGGCCCGCGGACAATTCAATGACGAGATGCGCTATTGGATGCAGCCTTTGATGTACGGGGTGCTTCTGGATGTGGCGCTGGAGCATAAGCTGCGAGTCAATACTGCTTATGAGGCCGCTCAGATCGTGAAGAGTGGTGACTGCTACGACGCGCCTTACTACACCCGACTTGCTGAAGTTGTAGACGAAGAAGGTGAGCATGTGGGATACCAACACGTCATGCTTAAGAGAAGTGAAGAGACTCTCGAGGTAGATGTACTACCTGGGAGGATTGTAGTCCGAAAAGACTAATTTAAAAATGTTTGTGCCCCGAGGAATCGGGGCTAAACAAGGAGGAATCCAAAATGGAAATTGAAGGAATAGAAATTGAAAAAGCACCTGTTTTTTCCTCGGAAGAAGAAAGAACAGAATTTATAGATGGAAATAGAGACCGGAGAATTATCTTGGAATTGGCGGAGACAGAGGCCGCCCTTGAGAAGTTGGAAAATCTTTCTAACCTGATGAATGAGAAGACTGGGAAGATTACTGATTTTTATCGGTCCTTGGAAGATAAGCTTCGGGAATTTGAGATAGGGTATCCCTTTATTCTTAAAGATCAGCAGGACGAGGTTAAGGATGCTGGCTATCGGTTTTCCTATCACGAAGGTGCCGACGGGTTCTTGTATTTCTGGCGCTTGGGGTATTCTAAACTCGGGCATAACTGGTACATAGCTGCCCACCTTTACCGGGTCGAGGAAAAAGAGCCCCCGTTCAAACGTTTTGAAGCTGTTAAAGTGCGGCACGTGTGGTTGGAGGATAGTACAGTGAGGCTCACTCACGCCTCCCGCGACGTTCGTATTGCGGCCGCCCAGCGTATCGGTGATTTTGTCAGAAAGTTTTTAAGTCAGGTAGAATACAACGAAAGTATAATCGACGGTGCTTTAAGGAGAGTTGAGAAACTTGATCTTTTGATGGGCTAGATTAATGGGTCTGGCCCACCCCTCCCAACGGGCCGTTTGGAGGCTATATGGTGAACATTAAAGTTGGACGTTACTCGGATCCGGAGACGAGGAAATTTTGGCAGGGTTGGATTGAGCCCGAAGATCTTTCCTGGATCGTATTTGTAGATGCTGTTGGAAGGCCCACAGTATTTTTAGATAGAGATCCTGTAACCGGGGCAGTCCGATAGAGTGAATGTGGTGGATGGCCACTTCGTACAAGGAGAATTAAAATGAAGTTTACCGAAGAGGAATTGAAGGTAGCCTTCTGGAAGACCTTTTACAAACAAGGGGAAATGTTCTTTTCTTACATGTCTGAGTTCGACGAGGACGAGCCTTCCGACTGCGAAGTACAATCCTGCTGGCAGGATTTTTTAGAACATCTAAAAGGGAATTAAAATGAGCAGCTCCTCAGACGTCTTTATGTTAGCTTATAGAGAGCGGGGGTATATTCCTTACGAGGAATTAGGAAGTATTCGAGGACAACGTTGGGTGGGTCACGTTAATTGTCCCGAGCTATATTTATCCATGCCTCACAGAGACAGGATATTAGATGAACAGCTGCTCCCAGATGAGAAACCCGTCGGTATGTGCTGGGGTTGTGGTAAAATGGTAGATCCGGCAGCAATGGCTCGGATTAGAGAAGAATGTAGATGGGTCGAGACGCCGGGAGTTAGTGCCTGGTGGATATGGAAGGAGAATTGAAATGAAATCAGCATCATTTTCTTTTATGGTTTGTTCGGAAGAGTCCGCCACTCCTTTTACTACTGATAAGTATCCTGTTGTTTCTAAAGATAATGAACAAGTATATTTACCAGTAGCGCAGCTTAGCGGTGCGACTTTGGAGGAAATTAGAGAACAGGCTCATCGAATTGTAGACAACACGGTGGATTCCGCACTCGATAAGGGGAATTAAAATGTCAGACGAAATTAAAAGAATAGACATCAAAGAATTTTGGGAGTTGGGATTTATCCAGGAGATAAATCGCAGACTTCTGCACCCCTGTGGCTTGGCCCTAGAGATTGTCTTCGAACTTAATGAGGATGGTAGTCATGGGGACGCTAGGCTTGGAGGCGTGTGGGATTACCGGGACGATCCTGAGGGGATGGCGTTTGCAGAGGGGGTATTAGATGTTGAAAAGGCGAAGTCGGTAGATACGCTATACCACTCCAAGGACGATGTCCGTATTGAGAATTTTGGCTGGGTGATTCAACCAGTTTCTGAAGAGGAGAATTAAAATGAGTAAGACTGTATATTTGGCTGGTCCGATTACTGGACTTTCGTTCGACGGGTGTACTGATTGGAGAGAATTTGCTATTAAGGATCTGGACACCGTAGGTATTACAGGCCTATCTCCCATGCGCGCCAAGGACTATCTAAAGAACGAGACTTTCGTAGGTGACGAGTACCAGAACACCGTACTTGCTTCTTCGAGGGGTATTATTACTCGGGATAGGTGGGATACCAACCGTTGCGATTTGATTCTGGTGAACTTTTTAGGAGCTCCACGTGTCTCCATCGGTACTGTTATGGAATTGGCTTGGGCCGACGCTTGCCGTACCCCGAGCATCGTTGTGATGGAACCCGAAGGTAATCTTCACGAGCATTCTATGCTTCGAGAAGTAACTGGTTTTCGCGTAGAGACCCTGGAAGAGGGCCTCGAGATCGCCAAAGCTATTCTACTGCCTTAGCTTTGGGAAATGCGCATTTTTATTAGAAATATCTTATAATTGTAGTGAAGACCCATAGGAATAAATGATGACGGGATTTGCCTGCAAAAATTGTAATGAGGATCTCACAGTCCGTGTAGACCTGCTGGCTATGACTCTTCGAGAGGAATATCCTGACGGTGATTACCCTGAAGATCTAGCCGTGGAAGGAAATTGTAGCACGTGTGAATCGAGGTTCGCTTTCTCTGGACATATGTTTACCCAGTTCGTGAAAGCCAAGGTTGAAGAAGGTGTAATAAGTGACGAGGCGGAGGAGTACGAGATAGTAGATATTCCGCTAACCGAAGAACAGCTCGAAGAATTTAATATACTGGTGGAAGAAGGTGACCTGGAACGGATTGAAGAATTTATTCACGAGATCATTAAAAAAATGTTATGATGTGCGGAGAAACTGATTGTGGCTCTGGTCACGATCAGGTGGGAGATCAGCCTTGGGATGGCTTTAAACTCGCCCTGGAGGCAGTGTCTACTCGTCTCAGGAAGACGTAAAAATCGACTTGGTCGGGGATATATCATCCCGGGTTTGTAAGAACCTAAAACTTACTGGTGGATGCGCGCAAGCCGCGCCCCCGTTATCCGGGGTGTTACATCCTGGATAACACAGGAGAATAGAGTATGTATATCACATTAGAATGTAGTGGATGCGGTGCTTCTTCTCAGGTTTCATACTTCAAGCTTTATGAACTTTGGCAGAAAGGATATGAGACTCTCAGTGATGTTAATAAAGCCAGTGCCAAGGCGGTCACTGAGATTTTATGTCACTGTGGGTGCCGCGATAGATACGACGCGCCCATGACAGATTGGGTATTTCAGACCATTTTCAACGAATTTATTAAAGAACATAACGCCATTTAATAAAGGAGGGTGGTTGCTAAATGCCTGCCACTAAGAAGAAGAAGAGAGTTGGTCAAAGTACTTTACCGTTAAGAGAACGGAGTTATCAAAAACTTAAGAAGGTAGTACCTCGTAATGAGAACCAGGCTGCCTACTTGAATTCAATGGAAAAAAATATTATAACCATTGGAATCGGGCCTGCCGGTAGTGGTAAGACTTACCTTGCTACCTATATGGGATTGCTTTATCAGTTCAGTAAGAATGCCAAACGCCGTATTATTATAACACGTCCGGCTGTCGAAGCCGGGGGAGAGAAGTTAGGTTTTCTCCCGGGGCAACTGGATGAGAAAATGCAGCCTTATATGCGGCCGATCTACGATTCTTTTATTGACCTTACCGACGTGGGTTTTTTCAATGATAAGATGAGTCGTGGATATATAGAGGTTGCCCCCCTCGCATTCATGCGCGGACGAACCTTCAACGACAGTTTTATTATTTTGGATGAGGCCCAGAACGCCACGATGGGCCAGCTAAAGATGCTTCTGACCCGTATAGGTACTAATTGTAAGTTGGTTATTAATGGTGACCCCGGACAGGCTGATCTCACACAAGAAAAATCAGGCCTCCTTCGTCTATCCCCTGTATTAGAGGATGTGCCTAACATTGGGGTGGTTCAATTTACCGGATCGGATATTGTCCGTAGTAGCATAGTTGTAGATATAGTTAAAGCTTTTGAAAAGTACGAGGAGACAGATGCCAAACATTAATTTTGCGCCTATCGTAGAGCTAGATGCTTTTGCACAGATTAGAAATACACTTACCGATACACTTGTACTAACATCAGGTGGTTTTGATCCCCTTCATCCGGGACATCTCTCCTGCATTGTGGACTCCAAGAATTTCGGCGACCAGCTAGTGGTAGTTGTTAATGGGGATTGGTTTTTGGATCGCAAGAAGGGTCGACATTTCATGAATCTAAAGACCCGTTGTAAGATTCTCGCTGCTATCCGCGGCGTGGATTATATAGTTCCCTTCGAGATCGAGAACGACACGACTGTTAATGTCGCATTAGCTGCTATCCAGCCCGAAGTTTTTACCAAAGGTGGCGATAAACTAGATGCCTCCACTATTCCGGAATGGGATACCTGCCACGATCTCGATATCGAAATTGTAACGGGTGTTGGGGACTCCAAGGTTCACAGCAGCTCTGACATTATGGAAGATTGGTTTCAGGCCAGGCTGCGCCTTTTCAGTTAAATAACTTTATTACTTGATTTTTTAGGGGATTATCCTTATAATTGAGTTACAAGGAGATACACGCAATGAGCGAAGTACTTGAAAATATTCCAGACGCATTACAGCCCGATGACGTAGCTGTAAAAATAGAAGAACCTAAGCTAACAGTTTTAGATGTAGAAGGTATTGGGGAGATCATGGTAGGACACGCCGATGTCCAGGCTACCCTGATGCTGGCAGCCGTTGCCCAGAATAACCCTACGATTAATCAGATTCTTTTGGCCAGTAATCTTAAATTTACTGATAGAACTACCGGTACCAAGATTTTTCCTAGAGAAGGGATGCCCCTTCCTAACGGTGAGATTTACGCTACGAAGACGGAGGATTAGTCATGAGTATTTCTGGAGAAGCGCAACAAGTTATTAAACGTCCTTTAGATCCACGACGTGTTAGACAGCGCCCTGGGCGCGGAGCCGCCAAGTTTGATTATATCCCCACAGATTACGCCATTGACCTCCTTAACGAGGCCTTCCACTACCAATGGGATACTCGTATTGTTTCCCACGTTCAGGTGGATAATACCATTATTGTTCAGTTGGAACTGGTAGTGCCGGCCGAAACAGAGGGGTTTGTTGTGCGTAAGCAGCAGTATGGGTCCTGTGATTTTAGTAAGGGTGTGACAGTAGGGGACGCCTTTAAGGGTGCCGCCAGCGATGCTCTTAAGAAGTGTGCTACTCAGCTCGGCGTAGCAATCGAACTTTACCAGGACGATTCAGCATCTGCTGGTGGATTCACGCCTCCCAAGTCACCCGCGAAGCCGGTCGCACCCGCTGGTCCATCGACGCCAAGCCGTTCTTCCATAAGTGCCCCGCCGCGGCCCTCGATGCCGTCGATTCCCCCGATGCCTACGAGAGCAAGACCTGCTTCCGCTTCCACGCTGTCCGACGCCTCCCGGCTACCTGCTTCCCCCACGGCGCCCTCCCGCCCTGCCTCGAAGCCCGCAGACTCAACCGCCCCGGCAGCCAAGCCTCGGCGTAATCCCTTTGAAACTGGAGTTAACACGTCCGTAGGTCCTAACGCCACCCAGTTGAATGCTCTCAACAATCTTGCAGAAAAGAAAGGACTGAGCCAGGCCGATATGATTGCTAGGGCCGCTATTCTTGACCCTACTAACAATCCCAAGTTGACTTTTGACGAGTTGACTCACTCCGAAGCGATCCAGGTCATCAAAGCAGCCCAGCAATAGGAGGCCCTTCCCTTGGCTAACAGCTACACTACCCACAAGGTACATCTGCAATCTGCAGATTTCACTGTTCTGATTATAGAGTTTCCAGATTCTCAAGAAGTGAATGATCGCCTTGCCCTCCTGGCCCCAGATAAAGGACTTATCTACAGGAGAGTGTATGAAGATTTTGTAATCAGCGGTTGTCTTGCCAATTCCGGACCCTTTTTCTATCATATCAAGCGGAGAAAGGAACTGCTGCCCAAGTATGCTGAAATTAGGGAAGAAGTTCTAGCTGAGATTTTTAAAAGAAATCCAGACTTCCTGCCAGATAATATAGCTATTAATAGTAATAATATTTGTAAGACTAAAGACAGCCTTACCAACGGAGATCCTCCGCGCCCGTTGGTCGATAACGATTTGTGGGACCAGGAACCCCCGCTGTCTAACTTCGGCCCTTCAACTTTGGGGAGTGCTCCAAAACGGGAAGAAGCACCCGATCCTGAAGATGACGAGACAACCGACGCGGCCGAGGTTCCAGACCCTCCGTCCGATAATCCCTTCGCCGACGCGTACGACGGGTCCGATGAAATTCCTTACGAGCTTCTCGGACATAAGTGGGATACGCCGGGGATTCATTTAAATATCCGGCAGTATGAGGATTCCGAAGATGCCCGTGTGTTGCTTCTCGGGGGAGCCCCCTTTGAAACTAAACGAGGCTACCACCTTCTAATTGTCCAGCTTTGTGTAGAGGATTTTGCAGACGTTCTGCATCTTCTAGACAAGACCGGGGTTAGTAAACTTCACGACCCAGACACCCTGATCTCGGAACTTTACGAGATCTCCACTCTATACAATCCCAAGCTTGTACTGGAAACGTTGAATCTTAAAGAACTCCGCCAGAAGTTTAAAGCACTTAGTAGAAATAGACATCGAAGAATTGCAGCCGAAGCCGGCCCCGAACAGCGCCGAACAAAACGACGGGGGATTAAGTTTACTGAGGTAGACCAGGACAAACTTCTCAATCTACCCGAGCTCCTCAGAGAAAAAATTCAAGGGCAGGATGGGGCCTTGGAGGTAATCGGCGACGCAGTGGCCAGGGCAACAGTTGGTTTGAAGCGTAAGCATGAGCCCCTCGGCGTATTTATGTTTACCGGTAACACGGGGGTGGGTAAAACCGAAACAGCTAAAGCTCTTGCCGAAATTCTCGGTGCCCACCTGGTGCGTATTGACTGCCAGGAGTATCAGCACCAGCATGAGGTTACCAAGCTGACTGGTTCCCCGCCTGGGTATGTGGGATATGAGGACGGAGGGCATCTCACCCGTGAGGTTGCTAAGTATCCGTTCTCAGTGGTCCTGTTCGATGAGATCGAGAAAGCGCATAGTAATTTCCACGAACGGGTTCTGCAAATAGCCGACGACGGGGTTCTTACTGAGTCAAAGGGCGGCGCCAAGGTTTCGTTCGCCGAGACGATTATTATCATGACTTCTAATATAGGAGTCAAAGAGGTAGAGGCCATTGG
>SDBT01000144.1_pt1 | contig 94588 bp, 81 predicted proteins | sample 2277101 | NCBI WGS metagenome assembly SDBT01 (sample SAMN10404973, study PRJNA504765) | marine sediment metagenome | isolation source: marine sediment core GS10_PC15, 103 cmbsf | place: Arctic Ocean: Southern Knipovich Ridge | collected 2010
AGAATAAATATATCAAATTGCACAATAGATACGATAATGGATGGTAACTCTGTAGAAGAAGAATCTGCAATAACGGTTGTAAATGCTAACGATGTTGTTATTAGTAATTGTATAATTAAGGATGTAAACGGTTTCGGGATTAATACTGGCAATGCATCAAACCTTATTATTCGAGGATGTCTGTTTAAGTCAATAGGTGATATAATTTATAAAGGAGACTCTGACAATACAAATGTAACTTTTGTGAATAATATCATAGATGGTTTTAATAATGTTAATACAATGAGTATTGAAGGTGATAACATCATTGTTATGGGTAATAGCTGGAGAAACCCGCCAGAGCCTTTAACCAGATTAATTTACGTTGAAAACAGTTCTGATTATGTTTGGATTACAAATAATGATTTTTCAATCATAGCAGACCCGATAGATGATTCAGGTACTGTAGGTCATTTAACGCAGACGCCAAATATGAGTCAATAGCACAGGAGAGCACAATGTCAAACGGGCCGTTGTTTCCAGGGAATAAGGTAATAGGAGTAAATACTTAAAAATTTGTGAAAACTAAAATAGAAGGTCTTGGGTTTTGTGATTCACTATTCAGAGGTTCTAACTTTTCACTCTTGTCCACGATAAAGTATGTATCAACCTGTATTTATAATTGGTTGCCCTCGGTCTGGCACGACCATCTTATTAGACCTGTTAAGTTCTCATGAAGATTTTGCGTGAATTTCGCATTTTAGTAACTTTTCACTCAGAATGCTGCTTTGAAAGAGAAATTTTTTGAAAGCTCAGCGTGAATTCTGTAAAATTATTGATGTTGTATGGAGAAAATCATGTTTTGTAACAGTTTAAATGGGAAATGTCAGCTAATGTTGAAGTGGATAAAACAAAAGGTAAAGCGATTCACTTTGATAGGCAAGATAATTAGTATATTACCAGCTGGATAGCGCTATACGCTGGGCAGCATAACTGAGAAGGCAGCTATGAACATCACAATCGGAACTACAAGTACTGAGCTTTTCGATAAGCAAGGAATGCAGTTGGCTGAGGAACTGAAGGCCAAAATGCCTGCCGATTCAGTTGTCCTGGACTTTGGTTGCGGCCTGGGGCGACCGGAGAAATTTCTTTCATCGTTTTGTAAGGAAATTCATGGTGTGGATATCTCCAGAAGGATTCTTAGACTGGCGCGGAGGCGCCACAAAAATCTTCAAAATGTCCACTTTATCAGAAGTAAAAAGACGAGCTTATCTATTTTTCAAGATTGTACTTTCGATTTCATCTTTTCAGAAGCTGTTTTGCAGCATATAGCCAAGGAACATGTTGTTTTAATCCTAAAAGAACTGCGCCGAGTTAGTACAAAAGAAGGAAAGGTTTATCTGATGTTTCCTAATTTGCTCTGTCCCAGCAATTTTGATTCTTTTATCAACCCTGATACAAAGTTCCTATATTCTCACCGGATTCGTTATTGGTTACCTCAGGAGGTCGAACTGGTAATGAAAGCAATAGGATTCGAGATAATTAGCTTAGAGGTAAAGAGGGATAGTCGCGATGAAAACCGAGGTCTTCGGCTTGACGATCATCACCGAGACTATAGTATTTGGGTATTTGCCTTAAAGAGATAATTTCCTGCTTCTTGAATAAAGAACAGCAAAAGGTATTGGAAAACCTTATTATAGAAGACGAATTCAGGAGAACTTTTGAAAATTGATTTATTTAAATGGGTAAAAGCATAAAAAGAAAAAAAATAAGAAAGCTGGTTTTTTTTGATTTTGTTACAAATTTCGGAGGAGCTCAACGAAGTACAGTTCTGCTTTGTGGTCAATTACAGAAAACTAACGAAGTTGAAGTGATAGATACTTATGGGACATGCAAAGAATATGTATCCGCTATGGAGAACAATGGTATCCATGTTCATGTTTTGATACCCAATCCCAGGGATCTGTATATTGGCTATGAGAATAATTCATTTCGCAGAGTTGTTAGTTTATTGCGACAGCTACCGGAATTCTTCAGACTCAGAAAAGCCCTGATAGAGAAAATATCTGAGCTCAAACCGGACTTGATATGGGCTAATAGTGGTAAAGCGATTCCTTTTTTAGCATCCAGTCCATTATTACGCAAGTTTCCTTTAGCTCTTTACGCCAGAGGCTGGTATCAAAAAAAACAATATCCTTTCATAAACCGCTTTTTTATAAAGCATTTTACCGATGGTATCTTATCACTTTCCAATCCCACAAAACAGGCTCTTGCAAAATGGCCGATATCAACGGATAAAATTCATGTTGTTTATAATACCACTGATTTTGAAAGCATAATTACTCAACTTGAAAAGGGAATGGTTAATACGCCTCCAGCAGCAGACCGACCAACCAAGATATTGTTACCCGCAGGACTGCTGCCTACCAAAGGGCAACATACAGCCATTAAGGCCGCTGCTATTTTGAAGCAAAAGGGGCTGGATTTTGTAATGTGGCTGGCTGGCGGTGTCGGCGTTGGAGATAAAAGTGGATACCTCAATTATTTGAAAGAGTTGATTCTAAAAAACGACCTTGGTGATACGGTCTTTCCTCTCGGTTGGAGAAGTGATATTCCAGCATTGATAAAACTTTCAGATTTGGTAATACTGCCTACCCACACAGAAGGGATACCACGGGTAGTTATTGAGGCAATGATATTAAAATGTCCGGTGATAACCACGTCTGTAGGGGGAATTCCCGACCTTATTGAAGATGGCCAAACAGGCCTGTTGTTTCCAGTTGAGGACGAGAAAGCACTTGCCGGCAATATTGAAAAATTATTGGAAGACAGAGAGCTTTATAATACACTTGCAGACAAAGCGTATAAACATATATACGAGAATTTCAATACCGAGCATCATATAGAAATGGTGCAGCGAGCATTTGATATTGTTATTGCCAGTAAATATGGGAGAAAGAAATGACAAACAAAAAATCTGTAACTTATAGGCTGGTGGTTATTATGATAGCAAGCCTTTTTACTGCCCTGACAATTGTTGGCAGTTGCCAGGGTAATGATAGCGTCAAAGAACCAAAAAAGAAAGATCCGCCTATCATAATCTGGTTTCACAACGGTGTATGCGATTCGCCCAAGGCGCTGAAAGTTGCACTATCCTCAGGATTAGTTACGCATGTAATGATAAAATATATGCACAGAGCAGATGCCGATTGGAAAACAAACCCTAAAGTTCGTCAAGCCATTGATATAGCGAAGAATTCAAACGCTGAACTTATCTGGAGTCGCAACCTTTGGACATACTATAATAATGAAGGTGTTACTGAAAATGATATCTTCGACCCAAACTATTATATTCACGAAATCCAGCAGTTGCGTTCCGAGGCAAAAGTTATGGGGGCGCGATATACAGCTTTGGATCTGGAAGCATATGGCCACACTCCGGTGAAAAAATATTTAAGGGAAAAGGATAAGTTAAGCTTGCAACAAAGAAAAAAGCTGCACAGGACTATACAACAAGTATTAGAAAAAATACCGGTTGTGGATTATGTTTATCCGGGAGGATTTTATCGGCCTAGGAATCCGGTAAATATTTTATCCAGTCTTGGGGAACTGTGTATATCTGAAGACACTTACTATGATTCAAAAGAGCGTTTGGCAAAGATTAAGTATGAATACCATATTTTTGGGGCTTATCTTGGGATAAGTAAAAAGAATTTTAGAAACGCCAAGCTTCCTTTATATCTGGTTTCAGAAATCTTTACAAAATCAGAACGTTGGTCCGCAAAAAAGGGACTGTTTCTTTACCCGCGAGAAAAAAAAGCTTTAGAAATCGCCCAAGAATTACTGGCTTATTCAAAATCTTTACCTTTGAAAAAAGATTTAGACTAATGGTACCGGTATTGGCAAATAGTTAAAAAAGGGCTAACGATGCGCGTTATGGTAACACTTGAAAACCGCTTTCTTCGAACCAGAAATGGGAATATTTATTCTACGACTGTATGTGATTATAACTTCCTGAAGAGATACTTGCAGGTGTTCGACGAAGTTGTGGTATTTGCTCGAGTAGGCGAAAGTCCGGTAAATGAACTAGACAAACCTACAGCAAGTGGGGCAGGTGTGCATTTCAAGGCACTTCCAATGTTTATCGGGCCGATGCAATACCTGGCAAAACGCCATATAATAAGTAATATAGCAAAAGAAGCAGTAAATGAAGCGGAGGCTTTTATTCTGCGTGTTCCGAGCGGAATAGGGACAATGCTATGGAGGGAATTAAATCGCAATAAGATACCCTATGGAGTTGAAGTTGTCGGCTGTTCAAGGGGCGCGGTTGAAACTTGCGGTGCTAACTTTTTGTTAAGATCATTGCTGAAAAATATTATGCCGAGAAACCAGCGTAAACAATGTAAAAATGCGTGTGCGGCTTCTTATATTACTGCCGAACATTTACAGGGCCTGTACCCGCCGGGACATTGGTCCATAGCCTGTTCAGATGTTGATCTTACGGAAGAAGCTATAATTGATGAGCAACAATTTAATAAAAGAATTGCAGCCTTACGAAGCCCATTAAATAACGGTCGGCCTTTCAAGATTTGTCATGCAGGAACAATGGCGGCCTTATACAAGGCACAGGACGTACTTATAGAAGCTATATCTATCTGCAATAAACGCGGGTTTAATTTGGAGCTCTCTTTACTTGGCGATGGCTCGTATCGAAAATATTTTGAAGATAAGGCTGAATCTCTCGGGATAAAGTCCAAAGTTAATTTTCTTAAACAATTGGCGCTAGGTGGACCAGTAAGAGAGCAACTGGATAAAGCGGACTTATTTGTTTTGCCCTCTCTTACCGAAGGCCAGGGAAGAGTTCTGATTGAGGCAATGGCCAGAGGATTACCATGTATTGGCAGTGATGTAGGAGGTATTCCAGAACTGCTGTCTGAAAACTATCTGGTGGAACCAGGTAATGCCGAAAAGCTTGCTGAAAAGATGATGATGGTGATAAAAAATCCTGGCGAATTACAAAATATGGCATCTGTCAACTGGCAAAAATCAAAAGAATTCAGCAAGAGCAATCTTAGTAAAAAACGTATCGAATTTTTTGAAAAGATAATTGAAGTTGCGACGGAGTATCACGGCCGTCAAAAAAGATTTATGTATTAGAAGAGTTTCTAATGGAACATCATAATTATATGCCATTTTTGCTGACGACATACAATTTGGACGTTCAAACAAATCTGTTACTGGCGATGAATTAAACCGTTGTTGAATTAAGGTAAGGCTATTAGTTAATCTGCTATGTCACTGCTTCGAAAATCAATCTTAGTTAATTTCACCGCCTATATTGGAATTGCTATTGGGATATTGCAGGCGGCAATTCTTTCTCGCGTTCTTGGTCCCAGTGGTATTGGGCAATATTCGCTTATTCTTTCTGCCTTGGTTATTGCTGGGCAGGTGGTCTCATTGGGAATGCCTATATCTTTCTTGTACCACGCACGGCGAAATTCTGAGAATGTTTCATTGTATCTAACGAACGCATTTTGGTTTTTGCTGTTGACGGGATTCATTGGCGGTTTGATTTTAGTTGTTGTAATGTGGTACAATAGTGGGTACTTCGGGTCGATTTCATGGTTCGTTTTGCTGTCGATTATTTTTTATATACCCGTTGCTATGCAGAGAGTTTTGGGCAGAAATTTTTTGCTGGTCAAAATCGAAGCGCGCAAGCTGTGTACAATGGATATTTTAGGGATATTGACAAATGTTATTCTCATAGCGTCCTTTGCTTGCTTTCACATTCTCACAATTAATGTGGCGATTCTCTGCTTTATTGTAGCAGCCTGTGCCAGATGTTGCGTAGGATGGCGTAGTATGTTGCCCGCTCTGGATTTTTCTATAAAACCTTCCGTGCGGTACTGCGGGGAACTTGTAGTCATGGGAATAAGACAGAGTTGGTCTGATTTGGCGATATTATTTACTATGCAGCTTAATATTTTTATTATTAAATACCTGCTCAACAATTTTGAGAGCGTTGGCTATTATAGCAGAGGATCACGTGTGGCTATGCTTGCAGTTATGGCTGGACAGGCGGTGCTTCCCATGCTTTTCAGTCGTTGGGCTTCGATTCCAATTGAAAAACTTCCCCGGCATGTTGAGCGGGTTATGAGAGTTGTAAGTTGCGTTTCGGTCTGTGCGTTAATCGGGATTGTTTTTTCAGCCAAGTGGATTATTTTGATTTTATATGGGAGGGAATTTTTACCAGCAGTTCGACCAGCACAGATTCTGGTTTCCGGGACAGTATTATATCTGGTGAGTAAAGTTCTGATTCAGCTATTGGGGAGCCGAGGTGTCCCTGAAATATCTGCGATGATTTTGTTTGCGGGACTTTTAATCAATTTGATTTTAAGCTTTATTTTCATTCCCAGGATGAATATTGTGGGTGCCTCTGTCGCGGCGGCTTTGAGCCATTTGTTTTTGTTGATATCATTTTTGGTTGTTGTAAGGAAACGCTATGGTATCTGTTTGAAAAATTGCTTCGTTCTTACTGGAGCGGATATGAAATTTATGTGGAAATCCTTAAAAGGGGGAGATGCTGTTGTTTCCGAATCGTAAAAAAGACTATGGGCGATACTCTAAAGGATGCGGATGTCTTGCGATGTATTTAATTAAAGCATTTGTTGATGAGCGTTTTAGAGCCATTATTCCAGTATCGAATTGTCTGACGAAGCTATTATAGATAAAAATAAACTTATCGACTCTGCCAAAAACAATGGAGATGAAATGAACACTTTTACAATTTGTCATGTTGGCAGTATGTCTGCGTTAGGGGGCTACCATGTATAGGCAGCAATGTTGGTGGCATAAAAGAGTTGCTTTCAGAAGATGATATGGTTTCTCTGGGTGATGCAGAGCAGTTGGCGAATAAAATAATGGCGGTAATGACAAACCCCGTTTTAATGCAAGAGATGACAGCTCGCAATCTGAAGAAGTCAAAAGAATACCATTCAAGCGAACTGAGAAAAAGGCGTATAGAATTTTATAAGAAAGTAGCTGAAGCTTCGAAGAGACATATTACTAATATCTAAAATAATAAACTGGTGGTACAAAATAAAAAGTTTAACTTATGGAAATGAAAAATCATGTAGTATGTAAGGATGTTTTGGGTATTCAAACCAATTCAAAGTATATCGGCTGGTCATTTGGACATCCAAACGAATCTGTTTCTGACGACGAATTAAACCGTTGTCGAATTAAGGTCAGGCTAATAGTCGATCCGCTTAAAGATGAATCGGAAGAATTCAATCGATTGCAGAAATATCATTATTGGTTGGGCGAACTTGGGCGTGATGAGCTGTTTTATGAACGCAATTTCTTTGCAGGCACGAAATTAAGGATGTTGATAAAAGGTATTAGAAGTGACAGGCCGGAAATACGCGTTAATAAAAATTTTCTAAAGTTCATCAAATTCCGATTCAATAATCTACATTCCCCCGGATATATCCTGACAGATTTAGTTTGTGTGCTACTTTTGCAGCAGGGTTTTAGCCCTTTGCATTGCTCTGGGTTTAGCGTAGATGATTCAGCCGTTGCGGTTGTTGCGCCTGGAGACACAGGGAAGACATTAACTACTATGCGAGCTATTTTTGATTCCGATGCTTTGTATATGTCAGAAGATTTAGGCATTGTCGATGAAGAAAATTTTTATGCTTGCCCATGGACTTCAACTTTTCGTTATTACGACGAACTTAGTATGAGTTGGATTTTACGATGGCGAATGAAACTTGTAAAAATATTTCCACCTGCAGAATTAATCCCTGTGCCGGGCGATCATAGACATATTGACTATTATATTGGCAAAGACAGAATTATTCAAAAAAAGAAGCTTACGCACCTAGCACTTTTGGCTCGTCGAGAGGGGAGGGTTGAAGTACTTAGCAAGGAAAACGCCAGGCGAATGTTGTTTAATCTAAATCGTTATGAGTTTTTCTATATGAAAAGTCCCATGTTAACAGCCTACTCATATTTTAATCCTGAATTGGATATTTTTGCAATAGAGGAAAAGGAAAGAGAAATTTTAGCTCAACTTGTTGATAATACAACTTGCCTTCTGGTGCAAAGTGAGAATCCTACAAAATTTGCAGGTATGATTATAGATGAAATCAGGAAATAAATTTTTCTTTAAACGGAGCCACTAATTGGTTGACAAAAAGAACAAAGTCAAGATATGCTTAATGTCTTCGGTGCCTTGTACGCTATGGGGTCCTTACCGTGGTCTGATAGGTGATTTACAAAGACATGGCTACCAGGTCACTTTGATTTCTTCCGATTTACCTGAGTTGTATTTTTTGCATGAGGAACACAACTGTGCAATATTACCACTGGAAATATCAAGAAAGATTTCACCTTTTAGGGATATTATTTCTGCGTTTAAGTTATATTTTTCCCTTCGCAGAGAAAGTCCAGACATCCTGCATGCACACACACCTAAGGGAGGGGTATTGGGTATGCTATGTGCATTTTTAGCAGGGGTGCGTAGGCGTGTTTATACCATTCACGGCTTGGCTATGGATACTGCTAAAGGATTTAAATATTTCATGTTGTGGTTTTCTGAATGGCTTTCCTGTAAGCTGGCTGTACAAGTTTTGGCGGTAAGCCCGAGTTTGAGGCAGCGTGTAATTGATGCGGGAATATGCCCTACAGATAAGATATGTGTTTTAGGACAAGGCAGTGCATGTGGTAGAGATTTGAATGAATTTGTCTCAAGTCCGGATGCGATCGCCGAAAGTAAAAAGATCAGGGCTGAATACGAAATTCCGGAAAATGCTTTGGTTGTGGGGTATATTGGCAGAATTGTACCAGACAAAGGTATTGAAACTCTGGTTCAGGCTTTTGAAAAATTCCATGAAGTTGTTCCTGAAAGTTATCTGTTTTTGGTTGGAGGGTTCGAAACCGTTCGTGATGTGATTGATTGTGAATTGAGAAAAAAAATTGAGGATCATTTTTATATTCGTTTCAATGATGAATTTACCCATAATGTGGTGCCATTTTATGCCTCTATGGATATTATTACTTTGCCTACAAGACGAGAGGGCTTTGGTTTGACGCTGATTGAAGCAGCGGCGATGGAATTACCAACTATCGCAAGCAGAGTTACTGGTTGCGTGGATGCTGTTGTAGATGGCATTACCGGCCTGTTGGTTGAAGTTGATAATTCAGAGCAGTTCTACTTGGCAATGCTAAAACTGGCAAATGAGCCGGATTTGCGAAAAAAACTTGGACAGCAGGGACGTAAGAGGGTTGCACAGTTGTTCGATTCGAAAACATTAATTCAAAAACATATAGAACTTTATGATGGGCTGCTTTAAAAAGTTATATGATTGATCTTGCTCTTCTAAGAGATGTTATATCAAAAATTACAGAAAGTGCCTTCATAAGAATGTTTATTAGCTAAACTTTAAATTACTTATTAGAAAGGCAGATTCGTATGGTCACCAGTTCAGCTATTTTATCTTTTGACAATGCATAATCCTTCATATATATTGTTTATCGGACATAAGGTGTGTTCTGGTTGAAAATTGCAGTATTTTTCAATCGAGAGCAGTATGGATAAGAGGTGAATTGATATGATCAAGACGGTGAAAACAAAAGGTTAACCTATACGAGTATCGCTTAAATATGTAAGAAACTATGGGAAAACAAATAAATACAAAAGAGTTTCGAACCAAGATAGCTAAGCTTGCTGAACAAAATCCCGCCCAGGTTTATAGTCTTTTGTCCGGCAGGGTTCTTGGAGAAGCTCCGTTTCATGAGTTTCCATGGCTTGCTAAGGAGCTTGCTCGCTGGGTGACCCAACCCATTAGTTATCGTCTTAGCCTTTTGAGCACATTTACCTTAGAACCAATTCGTGATGTCCTCCATGCCACAGCCCTTGCCCAAGGCTTTGACTTAAAACTTTATTTTGGTGGATTTCAGCAATTGGAACAGGAAGTGATGACTCCTGAGAGTGGATTGGCTAGGTACAAACCACAGGCAATTGTTTTTGCGTGGTCTCTTCAGGATATGTCACCGACATTGTGGCAGTGTCCTCTGGAACTAACCGATACCGAACTGCAGACCGAGATAGAAGATGTAAATAATCGGATTAAGGCCCTTGTCGAAGCATGTAAAATCAATTTGCCTAAGGCACAGCTACTTTTGCACACATTTGTTTCTCCGATATATCCTGCTCTTGGAATAATTGACTTCGAGCACTTAAATGGGTTGCGTCAAGCAGTTGACAAGTTAAATGCTGGTTTGCGGAAAGTAGTTAGGGAATCGCATGGAGTTCACTTGGTGGATTGTGAGGATTTGGCCCGGCAAGTCGGCTCTGAGTGGTTTGATTGCCGACGCTGGTATACAGCACATGCACAGCTTGGTCCAAAAGGCTTGATGGTTTTAGGACGCGAATATGTTAAGTATGTCAGAGCTTTGGCAGGGAAAACCAAAAAAGTTTTAGTTGTCGATTTAGATAGTACATTGTGGGGCGGGATTCTGGGAGAAGATGGGATAAACGGAATCGCTTTGGGGCCGAACTATCCAGGCAACGCATTTATGGCTTTTCAACACGAAATCAAACAACTTTCCAGACGAGGTGTTGTTCTTGCTATTAACAGCAAGAATAATAAGAGCGAGGTTCGCGAGGTTTTTGCCAAACATGACCATATGATTTTAAAGTGGGAAGACTTTGCGGCAACACGTGTTAACTGGGAGAACAAAGTAACTAATATTCGGGGACTGGCAAACGAACTTTTTTTAGGGCTTGATAGTTTCGTGTTCATCGATGATAATCCATACGAGGTGGAAATGGTACAACAGGCTTTGCCTGAAGTTACCGTAATTCAGGTTCCTCGTGAACCCAGTGAACTACCAGGACTTTTGTCCAGACTGGGATTTTTCGATAGTGTTATCTATAGTGAGGAAGATCGTAAGCGCAACGACTTTTATCTTTCGCAGGTTCAACGGACTCAACTAAAACGCTCTCATTTGAATTTAGAAGACTTTTATCGAACACTTTCAATGCGGTTGACGGTCTATAATGTGGGGCAAGCTGAGATTGCTCGTGTGGCACAACTTACTCAGCGCACAAATCAGTTCAACATGACTACACGTCGTTACACTGAATCCGACATTAAGCAATTTTGTGAGGATGGAGAAAGTCTCGTTTGTGCATATCGTCTTGAGGATAGGTTCGGGGATAACGGCATTATTTCAGTAGTAATTATCAAAAAAGGAGAGGAGAGTTGGTATCTTGACACATTTCTGATGAGTTGTCGTGTTATTGGTCGGACAGTGGAAACTGCTATTCTGTCGCTTGTGGCCCAGGAAGCATCCAAGGCCAATGCTGTATTGATGGTCGCAGATTTTCTGCCAACAAAAAAGAATATACCGGCAAAGGATGTTTATCCACAACATGGTTTCAAAAAGGTGGAGGAAGATTCAGAACACATACGATATGAAGCGAAACTGAGAGATTTAGACTTTTGCACTCCAGAATGGTTCGAGGTGGTCTGTGTTACAGCTAATAACACTTGAAAATCTTAAGATGGAGAATGGGAAATGAGTTCGGAACTCCAAAATAACAGATGCAACGCCTGCGATGCAGAAAAAACGCGGGGAATCACCTTCCCATCGGGTCATCAAGCTCGAGAGTCTCTCCAGTGCGGACTGGTTTGGAGCGGTGTCGACCAGACGTTTGAACAACTGTATAATTTCACATACAAGAAAAACGACAAGAATTTTGTATGTCATCTTTATCTGAAGAATTATGAATGTTTGAAATCCGGCGGTCATGTGAAGTTGCACTGGTTCGAGAAAGAATTCTTAAACCGTAAGTATCGACCTTGTCAAGGCAAGTTGTTAATCGATTGGGCCTTTGATAAGTTTGGTTTACACAAAGTAACAGCACCTTCTCTTGCTGAAAATATTGCCAGTATAATCACAATGAAAAAACTTGGCTTTAAGATTGAAGGTATTTTTTGGGAGGAGAAGTTTCTTCATGGAAATCGTGTTGACATGATTCGGCTTGGGCTCTTGCATAATGGATTCAGGCCTGCCAATAAGACATAAAATTGATAATGGAAACTATCCAGCAAATGATTGAAAAATGCAAGGTCCTGATTTCTAATCCGGATTACAGGCAAGAGTATCTGCTTAAGGCAAAAAAAAATTACCAAGGCATTTCGGGCTATTTTTCTAACTATATACCGGAAGAGATCATAGCGGCAGCCGGCCTTTATCCATTAAGGATAATAGGATTTAATGATACCCAAAAAGCATCCTGCAGTGTCATGTTCAATCCAATATGCTCCTTTGTTCAGGATGTTTTTGTTGCAGCCCATTCAGGGAGCTATTCTTTTCTTAGCAATATCATATTTCCAAATTCCTGTGACTCGCTAAGAGTCTTGGGGTAAATTAACAAGTTTCATACTTTTAGGCAGCCTAATAGTTTTATCAATAAATGGGTTGTAGGTGAGTTTATTCGATTAAAGAAAACTGTTGGAGAAACAATGTTATGAGCAAAGAAACTATTCAACGGCGAGTTAAAGAGGTTATGGCCGGACTATTTTCCTTGGATACCATTAATATCAGCGCTGACTCTTCTATTGAAACTATCGAGCAGTGGGATAGCCTTCAACATGTGAACTTGATGATGGCTTTCGAGCAGGAGTTCGGTATACGAATTGATGTTGAGGATGCCGTGGAGATGACATCTTTTACGGCTATCTGTAAAATCCTGGTAGGTTATTTTGGAGATGGAGAATGACAAAAATTGTAGACTCCCCTCAACCCAGAAATATGACAATCAGCGATTTGGACCAGATTGCCGAACTTCACAGAAACTGTTTCCCTCCTTCAATTTCTATTTTCTCAGCATTGAGCGATGATATTTCAAAATGTTACTATGAGCAAATATTAGAAGAGCTTGAGTGCATTGCAACAGTCTTGGAAGAACCTGTCTCTGATCGTCTTGTCGGCTTGGCGTTTGGCACAATGAAGCCTGGTCTCCAGAGTCGGTTTTTACGACACCATTTTTTTCGATTTTGCTGGAGTATTTCCAAGGGGTTTTTTGCAAGTGCTGTTGTAAGAAATTTATTGAAAAGGCGTCTGCAAAAGAGAAGTGGCCCCACATTGGTAGAGTATAATTCTATATTATCAGTTGCAGGTGTACCTGCTCCAGATGGGCCTGAGGCATACTTCACACTTGTTGGGGTGCATCCACAGTGGCGTGGTAAAGGAAATGCTGAGCGGCTTGTTAAGTTTTTTACCGCCCAAATGTTTGAGGCTGGCGCCGCGCGGATACGTGGTGCAATTCATTCAGATAATTTGGCAAGCTTGATTTTGCATAAGCGTCTTGGCTGGAATATTAAAAAGATTTCCGACAAAGATATAAGCGTGTGGATTGACCGACCGAAGTAACATTGCTAGTTCTATTTAAAAAACACTTGCTTTAATAAATTATAGACACAAAGTATATAATCGGTATTAATAAATACACATTTGCATCATGGCAGAGAAATTAATGAGTGGCATAAAACTTTAACTTAGATGTTAGAAAATCCATTAGAACAATACCAAGACGAATTTGCGAGCCAGATTGGGGCAAAGGCTGCAAGAGCAACCGCTTTAGGAAGACAAGCTTTGGTGTTGCTTTTGAAAGCATTGGATATTAAAGAAGGCGACGAAATTGGAGTATGTGCCTTTACATGTTTGAGTGTAGCAGAAGCTGTTAAAGTGACTGGTGCAATTCCCGTTTATCTTGATGTTGATGAACATTTGTGTATTGATCCTGATCAAATATTAAAACATTCCAAAAATTCACTAAAAGCCGTGATTTTGCAACACACCTTTGGCAATCCCGGAAGACTGGACGAATTACTTGATGCCTGTAATTATATTAATGCAATAATAATTGAAGACTGTGCTCACGCATTAGGTAGCTATTGGGGAGAAAAACATTTAGGGTGTTTTGGAAGTGGGGCTATTTTTAGTTTTCAATGGGGCAAGCCATACACAACTGGACAGGGTGGCATGTTAATTTGCAGTTCTGAATTAATTGCTGAGGTAGATCAGATGTTGGAGACTTGGGCGGTACCCCAGCAAATCAAAAGTGCCATTATGCTTGAAATACAGCGAAAGGCTTATTCTGTGGCTTCTAAAACTGGGGTAGAATTTTACATAAGATCATTATATAAGTTACTAAGAGATAAAGGTTTTATTAGCGGCTCTTTTAAATTAGATTCTGATTTCAAGTTTGAAAAAGGATATATTAAATATCCAGACAGGTTAACATTAAAAGAAGGTTTAAAACAACTTAAAAGGTACCCAGAAGTAGAGGAGAAGAGAAGAAAAACAGTTTGTTTAATAGAAAATATGCTTGAACAGAATAATATTCCGATTTGGCAAAGATCAGAAAACGCAAAGATTATAATACTACGGTATCCAATATTTGTAGAAAATAAAAATGAGATATTACAGATTGCAGCTCAAAAAAATTTAGATATTGCCGGATGGTATAATTCCCCTGTTCATCCCCTAAAAAACGATGATTTAGTTAAAGTCAATTATGCTAAAGGGATGGCACCGGATGCAGAAATATATATTGAAAAACTTATCCATTTACCTACGTATAATGTTACTGAGGAAGATCTCGAATTGATGATAAATACTATTTGTAATGAGATAAAGTAATGGCAGAAAATATTTACGCACAGATATTAAAAGAACAAGGCTCTTATGTCATTAATGTAGAGGGTATTGACTGGTATGATTATAAGGGTTTTATGATTCCGGCATATCTTCCTCATTGTGAACCAAAGATATCCAAAAGGGTTGCCAAAAAAGCTTTGCAATTATCCGGTCGACCTTTTGTAAGGTGGGACAGAAATTTTGGACATGTCGATAAAAGCCAATGGTGGTACATTCTTAAAAAGGGGCCTTGGTCAATTGAAGACATAAAAGACAAAAAGAAAAGGTGGATGATTCGCCAGGGTAAAAAACGTTATTCGGTGCGTGTGTTAACATCCGAGGAAGTACTGTCCGAATGTCCTCGTGTTGCCATGTTGGCAACTTCCAGATATAAGGGCACAGTTGACATAGAAACATATCAAGTACTAAAGAAAAGGCTCGATGCTACAGAGAAAATATCAGGGGTACTGGAATATCTGGGATGTTTTCATGAAAACAAACTGGTCAGTTTTTCTGAGAATTACTTTCAGGAAAATGCAGTTTGGCTTTCTAACATGAGACACGATCCTGCTTATCTTAAGGATTATTCCAGCTATGGATTTCTCGACGGCATATTAGATTATTATCTGAACCAGAGGAAGCTTGAATATGTTTTAGATGGAGGCCGAAGTATTCATCATAAAACAAATTTTCAGGAATACCTGATAAAAGTATTTGGCTTTACTAAAGAATACACAAACCTAAACATCGTTTATTCTAATTTGTTTGGTGTTATTGTTAAAATAGCTTATCCATTCAGAAATATTTTTGAAAAAATTTCTGAAAAATCGAATAATAACTTTATTGATAGTATCAATGCTGTGCTAAAACAAGAATATATAAGAAAGTCCTGCGAACAATCTGTATCAAAAACGCGATTTCGTAGTTAGGATAGTTGATTATTAATGGCTGGACAATCATATACACTTCCATACCAGCTTGCATCGAATATACTCGATATCGTTGAGTAAATTGGTGAACTTTTTGGTTGGCTTAAAGCGGACACGATCAAGATGGTTGTTCCTAAGTGCGTCGTGGCAATCAATGTTTTCACTATTGCCAGTAGCAGGATGGATATTATTTGAAGAGCGTTACAAAGTAATCCATCCCAGCGCCTGGGATTTTTTCGATTTTGGCATTTGAGAACCCAGCGGTTTTGGATAATTCTTTGATTTGCATTGGTTTATAGAAGTACACGGGGCACCGTTTAAGCCAATATCGAAATCTCCGAAAAGGTGTGCGGAACCAATGTACGCTTGGAAAACTCAACACAGCTCGTAGTTGAATCCGCTCAGCCAGGGCTGATAAAAAGGCTGATGGGTCTGCTATATAGTCCATTACTCCCATTGTAATAGAATAGTCAAATATTTCTTGTGGTGCGTCTTTAGGGAAAGTGCCTAAAAGAAATTCGCATTTGTCAGCAACCTCGGCGGCAACAGCACGTTGACGACCTAACTCAATCATGTTTTGAGCCATGTCAAGCCCGACTACTCGTTTGCTGCCGCGACGGGCTGCTTCAGCTACGTAAGGACCTGATCCACAGCCAATATCAAGTACTGTTTTGTCGGCAAGAGGCTCAAGTGTATCAAATGTTCGATGATATCTCACGAATACGTCTGAACGGAACTTTCTGTCAACCCATTGCATGAATTTGGTTCGTTTATAGTCATAAAAAGTGTCGAAAGTAGCAGAGGCCTTATCAAAATATATGCCAACTTTTTGATCATGTTCTTTTCGGTTATTCAAGTTCATTTTCTTGGTATCCTTTCAATACTGTAATAGCTGGAGCAAAGTTAAAATTTTTCAAAAACTTTAGCAGCCTGCTTTGGCCATTTTTACAATTGTAGTAATGTCTGAATTTTCTGTAATGAGATATCGAATCGATTCTGGGTATTTCAGGGCCTATCTCGTAGGGATGGATATAGAACATAGCTGCTTGTCCCTTTTTGTTAAGCCTGGAAAGTAAAACCTGAGTTAGCCACAATGGGTATAACCTGAAATAGCCGCCGCCGCCAAAAGGAATACGCCTGCCGAGTACATTAATTGTCGAAAGTGGAAACTCTATCAGTCCATTTGGCAATGTATGAACTGAAGGATTTGCATCTTTTATACCGTAGACATCGTGTAATCCGAAAGGGTAAACACTCGAATCATAAACAAAACCAACTTTTTTCAAAATATCAAGAGCCCAAATAGATTCGTTTGTAATAGAAAAATCTGGTGCTCTAAATCCGTAAACCTCTTGGCCTGAAATGTCTTCGATATCTTTTTTTGCAGCTCCTATTTTTTCCTTAAATTCATTTTTGTCAATTCCAAATACACGAAGATGGGCATAATTATGACACCCAATTTCATGGCCGGCTTGAGCAGTCTTTTTGATAAGCAAGGGGATGTCTTTAGCTATTCTTCCAAGGAAAAAGAATGTGCCCTTGACACCAGCTTCAGCAAGAACTTCCAGCACAACATTGGTATTACGTTCAATCTCATAGTCCTCTTTAGACTTATCAGTATATTTATCGGGTATATCAAAACTTTGTCGGTTTGACTCGACAAAACCCTCGACATCAACGGAGAAAGCGTTAATTACTTCAGAATTATATAATAATTTCATAGGAAAAACCAAACTAGTGGACTTTTTATTAGGGGGATTATATAATAAAGAAATATTTATGTCAATAAAATAAAGAAATATTTATATCAATAAATTTTCAAAAGCTCTATTGCAACCCAATTAGTAAATGTACAGATTTGATCCTATAAGAAATGAAGACAAGGCATAAGACAAATTTTCTGATGATAGTGGTAATCGTTGCATTTATGGTTTTCAATAATCGTAAGTCGATATTGGTGCAGGAGCTTCTCGGGCTTCCAGCTGGTTTGGAAAAATTGTTTATTTATTGCGCAGGATATCGCCAAGGCCACATATAGCGGTTTAGGTATAATTGGATGAGGGGGTATTACTGGGCTTAGATATGAAAAAATATATAATTATTCCAGTGGTGATAGTAGCTATCGTTGCAATGATGATTCTGAACAATCGCAAATCAATACTCATCAGGGAATTGCCTGGCCCGCGTGCTGGTGTCAACAGTCTATACACCGTCGATGGTAAGCTTATAGCTATTTCTCGTGACAATGATGTTTATTCGTGGGACTGGACCGATATGTCCAGTTGGCCACAGGCGGGAAAAGTGGTGGCTGATATAGTAACGCCCATTGCAGGCGAAAGGCTTTTATATGTGCCAAAAGGTCGTAGCGATACACTTATAATAACTAACCTCAAGGGCGATAAAGAACTGAAACGGCTTACACTTCCATGGGGCAGGAGTTGTCAGTTTCTTGTCTCGAGCGCAAGCGGGCGGTATGCTGCCGCAGCCCTTATCAAAGACAAAATTACCGAAGTTGTCTTGGTTGAGACGAACCCTGTTGCCATCCGTGAGACGGTGAGTATCCCTGCTGGAGTTGAACTTTGTAATATCGCTGTTTCAAACGATGGCAGATTGATTACCGCTGTCGGTTCCAGAGAAGGAGGCGGCTTCTTGCTTATGGCGGATTCGCAGGATAAAAAGGTTCTCTGGCAGAAGACAGTTGCTGATTGCGAAAAAATTGATAACATAGTCTTTTCACCCGATGGAAACACGGTATTTGCGGGTGAGGAGCTTAGATTCGTTTACGCCCTTGATTGCTCGACGGGACAGGTTGCCAGGAAGTATGAAGTCGAAAAACATCAAACCGTAGCAAATCAACGGCAGCGAATTACTGCATTAAAAATCAGTTACGATGGGGTTATTTTGGTGGCGACAATGGAGCCGAATTCACAAATCTGGCTTTGGAATACAGGCAATGATTCAGATGGATATGTTTTGCCCGGCTATCACGGTACTTCAGACATATCTTTTTCGCCGGATTCTTCACTTTTGGCGGCAGGCTCTATGGTTAGCAAGTCCATACAGATTTTGAAAATCCCCGATGAATATAATTTTTAAAAATGGTACCGATATATTGTGATTATATTTCAGGAGACACAGTGTTAAACTTAATCAGACTTGCAAGACCAAGCCACTGGATAAAAAACTTTGTGGTTTTCCTTCCAGTTATTTTTGGTATGCGGATAGGTGATGTTTCCGCATGGAGCAGAGTAGTTCCGGCGGCACTGGCTTTTTGTTTTGCCTCTGCCTTCGCATATATAGTTAACGACATAAAGGATATTGAAAGAGATAGGGCGCACCCTTGGAAAAAGAACAGGCCATTAGCAGTTGGCAGGATGACTGTTAAAACAGCGATAGCCGAAGCGGCTGTTCTTCTTTTATTTGCCGTGGTTATATCAGGCTTACTGAGCTTGCAGATGTTATTTGTTACAATTTTGTATATTGTTCTTCAGCTTGCCTATTCCTTTATATTAAAGCAGAAGGTACTGATTGATGTCATTTGCATCGCAATCGGTTTTGTTTTGCGGGCAGTCGCAGGTGCTGTGGCGATAGGCGTAGAAATCAGCCCGTGGCTGTTTATATGTATGTTTACGATGTGTTTGTTTATGGGATTTTGCAAGAGATGCAATGAGTCAGTAACGATAGGCGACCTTGACCAGGCACATAATCATCGTCTGACATTAATCGAATATACGCCTCAACTGCTTACACATCTCATTACACTTTCAGCCGGTATTGCAGTGGTTTCTTTTTTGTTTTACAGTTTAAGCGCAAGTACAATTGAGAAATTCGGCACAGATTATTTTATTTATACGCTTCCTGTAATAGTATATGCAGTTTTTCGTTTCGCAATGCTCTCGATGAAAGGAGTATATGCCGGCCCTATGGAACTTATATTAAAAGACAGTCCTTTTCAGGCGACGATGGTGCTATGGGTATTATCGGCATGTGTAATTATTTACCATGGCCGTGCAATTAGTGAATGGTTATCAAATCCTAATTAACACTCAAAGACCGGGGACCCATTTCTTATTTTTATGATTCAGTGGAAAGATAAACTCGTTTATATGTTATTAAAGAATACAGCGAAGATGCCATTGAACGGCTTTTTTACGGACCATCCGACTATATGTGGTTACTCCAGCAAGAGGATATTGCCCGCAGTTTTTACTCGAAAAGTACAGATTTGAACCTGCTTCGGTATTATACAGGTTAATGTGTAAGTAAGTCGTATCAGGTTTTTTCTTTGTCGTCTTTGCGAATTGCACCGCGAAGACCTTCCATTTTCAAGAAACCCATCTTCCATACCACTATCGCTGAGACCACAGATACGAGGACATAAATGACAAGTGCGTAGCGCGTTCTAATCTGGCTCATAAGCAAACCGATAAGTGCATACATTCCAGCTAAGGCATAGCAGATGCCCACTGTTTTTTTCAGCGGTATTCCCCTGTCAATCATTTGGTCATAGATATGACCGCGGTCTGAGACGAATATGGGCCTCTTGTTTATCCATCGTCTTATAAGTGCAACGGCTGTATCTAATATCGGAAGTCCGAAGACGACAATAGAAGCAGCCCACCATCGCGGAAAAGTATTGGCAAATAACATCATCACGGCCGCCATTACAAAGCCCAGCAGCATACTTCCGGCATCACCCATAAATATCTTGGCGGGGTGCCGATTGAATGGCAAAAAGCCGCACACACTTCCAACAAGCCCCAGGCATATGATTATGCGGACAGGATCGGCTACACCGCCCCAGCCCCAAGTTGTAAGATGAACAGACAAAAGCAGCATAGCTACGGTAATTATCACTGTTACCCCCCCGCAAAGACCATCCAGCCCGTCAAGCAGGTTCAGTGAGTTCGTTGAACCAAGGACAAATATAATTACAATCGGTATCCCAAGAAAAAATTCAAGGTTTTCTGACATTTGCATATCGAAAGGCCTAAGGAAGTGACTCAAATCCGGTCTTATGCCGACAAGCAGCAGTACCATTGCAGCAAGAACCTGCCCAAATATTTTCTGCCATGGTTTTATATCGAAAATATCGTCCACCACGCCAACCAGGCACGCTATCGCTGCACCTGCAAGTATCCCGATAAGCCACTTAAGTGTCTCAGCGAAATCCGGTATATCAACAAGAACATAAATACTTGCAAAGATACCCGCAATCAACCCAGCCAGCATACCTATCCCGCCCAGATAAGCCACGGGTTCCTTATGGGTTTTGACTAAATTGTCAGGACTGTCAACTATGCCGAATTTGAGAGCAATTTTTTTGCACAGCCAGGTAGCTGTAAATGCGCAGATAAATGAGAGCAAAAGCACCGGCCAGAATTGTACAACGCTGCTCAGATCTTTTTCTGATCCTATCATATTATCAAAAAAATCCATAAGCTGTCCTTTTACTTCCTGCCTGAATCTATACTGATACTACTTGAAAATTCCCGCCAGTCCGCGGATAAATAGCCCTGAAATAAGCGCCTGCAGCTTTGCTCGCGGGAATTTCTTAGCCTTCAAGGCGATAACCACACTTCGCCGTCATAGCGGAGCATGATCAAGCCATCTTTAAATCCGTCGAATTTAATACGCGGTTTTTTATCGACAAGTTGCTGCAATATCCATTTCGGAAAGTCAGCACCAGCTTTAATTGCAAGCGGTGCGCCTCCGCCGAACCTTGGATTGATTTCGATAAACTCGATTTCCCCTTTTTTGGTTAGTATGAGCTGAACAGTTATCACGCCCGGCCCTGCGCCGAGGGCTTCAACAACTTCGGCGGTTTTTCGCATCATTTTTACATTTTTCACAATCTGCCCCTTACTGACTTCTCCTGTTCGTACCTCTATCCGTTTTCTCGGAACCACACATCGGACGCTGCCGGAAAAATCAACGAAGACATCGCAGGTATGTTCGACTCCTTCGATATATTGCTGGACGATGCAGTTAGGTATCCGTCTGGAAAAGACCGCCAATTCGTTGCGATTTTTAACCACAGCGGTTCCTCTGCTGGCGTATCCATCCCATGGTTTCAGAAAGCAGGGATATTTGATAGTGTGTTTTGACCGTACGCTGCTTACGCTTGCAGTTACGGGCGTATCAAAACCGTTTTTGGCAAGAAAGCGATATGCTTTTCGCTTGTCCTGACAGACATCGATTACCTTGGGATTTGAAATAAGAACGCAACAGCCCAACTCCTCGAACTTGGCCTTGTTTTTGGCAAGCAGTTTCAGGTCAAGGTCAACGGTAGGTATGAGCAGGCCGACCTTATTTTTCTTGATGATTTGCAAAAGTTCCTTTAGATAGTTCCGGTGAGTTACGGGTTTGACAATAAACTTTTTATCACACAACTGCAAAGCCGGACTTAGTTCGGTGGTATCGGTTCCTATTATTGAAGATTTTATTTTGAGATCCCCAGCGGCCCTGCGAAAGCTTTTCAGCAGAGAAACCCGCCTACCGACACAGGTAAACATAATGTTGATATTACGAGCTTTTAATTGCACTGATTTTGCCATAGCGAACTCCTGCTGCTAATATTGATATCTTCCAAACGTGCAGTTTATTTGCTTTTGAACCATTTGTCCAGAACAATTATGTTGGCCATCATATTTCCCGTATAAGATATATATCGGGCAAAAAAAACGGCAGAATAGAATGATGTACTTGACGACAATACCATTGTGGCCTATAGTTGCAGGCTAAGTGTGGACATTTCTATCTGAAATGCTTATAATTCAGCGGTAGCGGTTACGGGATGTGGATACTTGGAAAGGTCTTTGGATGGCAACCTGTGTTGTATTTGATATGGATGATACGCTTTATGCGGAGGTCGATTACTGCAAGAGCGGGTTTTGGGCGGTTGCAGATTGGCTGGCCAAAAATGGGATCGAAGTAAAAGGCGAACAGATATACGAAAATTTGTGGCAGGTTTTTTGCAGCGGCAACCACACAACGACATTCAATAAAGCTCTTGAAAATCTGAATATCGATTATGACGATGAGCTTATAGGGAACTTAATAAAAATTTATCGAGAACATTATCCTGAAATATCATTGCCGGACGAGAGCCGAGCGGTCCTTGAGAATCTTTGCCGGCGATACAAAATGGCACTGATTACGGACGGTTTTTTGCCGGCGCAGGAATTAAAGGTTGATGCACTGGGGATAAAGAAGTATTTTGAGTGTATCGTTTATACCGAGCAATTAGGAAGAGAATATTGGAAGCCGTCGCCGGCAGGGTTTGAAAAGGTGCTTGAGTATTATAAAACAACCGGGGCCGATTGCGTTTATATAGGTGATAACCCGGAAAAGGATTTTATTGCGCCAAATAAGCTTGGGTTTATGACGGTGCAGCTAGTAACTGCCATCAGTGTACATAAAACCGGCCCTACGGACAAAGATGCGCAGGCGAAATATGTAATAGATTCTATCAATCAGCTGCCGCGGCTGCTCAAAGAGGTTGGAGAATAAATTGTACGAATTTTTCAAACGAGTTTTTGATGTTGTTTTAGCATCTCTGGCGCTGGCGGTACTTGCGCCTGTTATGCTGGTTCTTGTTCTGGTAATCAGAGCCCAGAGTAAGGGGCCCGCATTGTTCAAACAGAGGCGGGCAGGCAAAAACGGCCTGCCATTTGTTCTCTGTAAGTTTCGTACGATGCGGATCGGAATTAATCCGTTCGGGGCCAGTCCCAAATCCGGAGCCGATGACAGGATTACAAAGGTCGGACGATTCTTGAGGGAGTATTCGCTCGATGAACTTCCGCAGCTTTTCAATGTAATAAGGGGCGACATGAGTCTGGTTGGCCCGCGTCCACTGTATGTTGAGCAGGTGGCTGAATGGGATCAAAGGCAGAGAAGAAGGCTTGAGGTTATGCCGGGGCTTACAGGTCTGGCACAGATAACCGGTCGTGGTGGCCTTACAAGGGAGCGGAAACTCGAACTGGATGTTCAGTATGTCGAAAGTGCAGGGATGCTGACTGATATTAGGATTATCTTTGCGACTGCAAAGGGTGTGTTTGCAAGGAAAGATATATACGAGAAAAAGTACTCCGAGGATGAGGACACCAGGGGCGATAGTCAGTGATGAGGTAAAGTGATACTTCTGCTGTTGGTTGCCCTGGATTGTGAATTTACCAGCTATATCAGTTGGCGGTAGAGGTATACGTCTTTGGACCAATATCAGGGAGCGTGCCTATTCTTTGGCCGTTACAATGGTTACCGGCGCAATCTTTTCCAAATCAGCGGTAATCTTTGCCGCATCCCCTACAACGGTAATGACCAGCTTGTCCGCATCCAGTGTATTGTCAACCAGACTGTCGCAATCATCTTTTGTAGTTCGTTTGATCTGGGCCAGCAGTCTCTGGAGATAATCGGCACCGAGATTATGCGATTCAATCAGCCACAGGTCGTCGGCGACCTGCTGGGGCGTCTCCCTCTTTCTGACAAAACTGCCGATTATATAATTCTTACTGCTGACAAGTTCCTTATCGCTTGGCGGCTCTCGTTTCAACTGCTCAAGCTGCTCGATAACGGCCTCTACCATCTGACCGGTTTTTTCAGTTTTTGTAAATGTGCTTATCTTGAACTCCCCAGCCATATTCTGCGCGAAGTACCCTCCCCGGACAGAATATGTCAGTCCCCGTTTGACACGGATACTTTCATTCAGCCTGCTGTTAAATGACCATCCAAAATAATTGGATACGATCCTGCTGATAAAATATTCCGGCTGGTCGCTTCTGGTAATACCGAACTGGCCGACGCGAATCTCGCTCTGTTGGCTGCCGGGCCGGTCAACCACAAAAATCTCCGTTTTTTCTGTCTTCGGAAGGTCAGCTAATACAATACCGGTTTCGACCAAATCTATCTTCCATTTACCAAGGTTCTTTTTTGCAAGTTCAACAGCCTTTTCCGTTGTAATATCACCGGCAAAAATCAATACAGCTTTATCTGGTCGGGCAAACTTACTCCACCACAGTTTCAAATCGCTTGCGGCGAGGTTCTTGACATCCTCAGGTTCACCTATAATTGTTCTTGCATAAGGATGGTTGCCATAGAGCCTTCTGCGAAATTCCTTTTCTGCAAGATACTTCGGACTCTGCGCCCGCACCTCAAGTCCTGTAACAGTTTTTACAACGAGTTTTTCAAATTCACTTTCATCAAAGACCGGCTCCATAACCACCTGGCCAAAGAGTTCCATCGCTCTTTCGGATTGTTCGCTCAGAAAAGCGGCATTAATCTGGCTCGTATCCATACCGGCAGAGCCGTAAATAGTTATCGCATACTGTTCGAGTTCTGCGGCAAGAGCGGCCTCGGAGTATTTTTCGGTCCCCTTGGTCAGCATATCAAGAGTCATTGCCGCTGTGCCGGGCTTTGATTCGGTCCATGCCCCGTATCTCATGCCCAGTTTAACATTTACAAAGGGCACCTCATGATTTGCAATTACCATTACCTTCAAACCGTTATCGAGTTTGGTCTGGGTGAATTTCGGTGTCGGGTCAAAATCCGCAATTTTTGCCAGCGGTGCTGTTGTGGGAAAATCGGATGGTCTGACAACCCCTGGCCGGCCCGGCGGCGGAGCGGTTTCCTCACGCTCCGTGGTGATCGCGGCGGCCTCATCAATCCTGACACCGGCAAGTGCGCCGCTATCATTTTTCTTTACTATTACAGAATAGCTTCGCTTATCGGTAAGATACTTTTTGGCGACGCGTTTTATGTCATCTTCGCCGGCGGCACTGATTTCATCCAGCATCGTATTGACGCGCGAAGTATCACCTATTTCAATCGTAGCCGTCCCAAGCATCTCCGCCTTGCTGTCTATCGTAAGATTAGTCGTTACGACTGAACGCAGCATCTGGTTTTTTGCTTTTTCCAATTCCGCCGGCTTGACACCTTCGTTTTTAATTTTTTCTATATGCTGCTTTATAGCTTCGGTGATTTGTTCCGATTCCGTATTTGGAGCCTGCATTGCACCGGCGATAAACAGGCCCGTATGTTCAAGGTTCCATGTTATGGCAATCGCACTTACTGCTGTTCGTTCTTCGGCTACTAATTGCCGATACATCCTGCTGCTGTTTCCGCCGCCAAGTATCTCGCTAAGCAAATCGAGAGCGACCTCATCCTTGTGGCCAAGTGGAACGGTTGGCCAGATGATACCGGCAAGTGCTGCGGGTGCATTCTCATCATCAATTATAATTGTTTTAGCCTCTTTTGGTTCAGGCTCACGGACAGTTACCTCTTCAGAATCATCCTGACGCGGGATCCACTCGAAATACTGTTTTGCAAGCGCAACGGCCTTTTCATGCCTGATGGCACCAACTATCAGCAGTGCGGAATTATTCGGTACATAATAACGGGTCCAGAAATCCCTCAGTTCGGCGACACTGGCAGATCGCAGATGACCAAGATTTCCAATCGGAAGCCAGCGATACGGATGCACCTTAAACATCTCTGCGGCAATTTTCTCTTGAAGCGTTCCGTAGGGCCGGTTAAATCTTTGCCGCAGTTCTTCTTCGACTACCTTGCGTTCTGTATCAAACGACTCCTGGTCAATCTTTAGAAACGACATTCGCTCCGCTTCCAGCCAGAGGGCAACTTCAATTTGATTAACCGGAACGGTTTGCAGATACACTGTCTTGTCGAAACTTGTGTACCCGTTATTTGTCCCGCCTACGCCATGGATCAAGTCGAAATGGTCTTTGGGCCCGACCCTGTCAGTCCCTTTGAACATCATATGCTCGAACATATGGGCAAAACCCTGCCTGGCGGGGTTCTCATTCTTTGAGCCTACATGATACCAAACCTGTACCGCAACAATCGGACACGAAAAATCTTCTAAAGTAATTACCTTCATACCGTTTGCAAGCTGGCTCTGTTGATAATCGAATAACCGTTGTTGTTGTTCCTGTGCTTTTGCTTGCGGCTGCTCCACACAGCCGGATGCGCCCAAAATGAACACTGCTGCCAGTAGCAAGGCTGCCAGTTGAACTCTCTTTAGTTTGAAATTATTTACCATTTCGTCTCCATAGAAAAATTGGACACAAAACAGAAACGGGCATTTCTGCTCATCGCCTGTTTATGTTTTGAATTTTGAACATTATCATTTTGAATTTGTTTAGGATTTAGATATTAGTATTTAGATATTAGGGTTCAGTTACGGCAGAAATTTCGCTGTATTTTTAAGCTTCGCCGGCAGATATTTATTTACAACAAAGTCCAGCCCATGTTTTGCAAACGCCTGCTGTTCGACACGAACCCCCATCTTGAGCATCTGGTTGATAGCGGCCTGCCATGGTTTATGATGTTTGACGAATGGGTCGTTTTTCAGGGCATCCTTTGCCCTTTTTATATCCACTTCCTTTAGCGGATGGGTCGGCAGTTTATAATCAATCACATCCTGAGGTGTTACACCGAGAAACGAAACTTTCGGCACACAAAAATATTCATTCAGATGGGCTGCATTACCTGAGCCTACTTTCAGCGTTCTGTAGATATTGAAATATCCGTACGGGTCGCCGTCAACGAAGGCATAAACAGGTACCTTGAGCTTATCGCTCAGCCTGCGGATAAACCGCCTGCACGCCCTCGTCGGAACACCCCCCATACTTATCAGAACACAGTTATTCTTGTCCCAGTAGTTATATTTGACCAGCCGCTGAAACATGCCCGCCGTCTCAATAGCGAGGATAAACTTCGCCTTGCTCTGAAAGTCCAGCTTTTCGATTTCGGTCGGCACCGAATAGGCCCCTGACCCGAATTTGGTACAGTCGATTCTGAGCCGTTTACCTTTTGCATCGCTATCTATCACTATCAGTCGGCCTGCAACATCTCCGCCCTTTTCTTCGGGCACAAATTTCAACTGCTCCCGGTTGACCCCGAACATCGCTTCGACATCATCCATTATCGTATCGGATTCCGGCTGTTCAGAGAAACCGGCTTTACCCCAGTTCTTTGAGATATAGTATGCCTCTCTTTTTGTGGCCATATCATCGGTTTCGATTAGCTCTTTGGACAGTGACATCATCTTCAGCGTCTGGGCAAAGGTCTTTACCGTACTTACGGTAAGTGTCCGCTTTTTGTTCTTACCGAGCATCTCAAAGTAGCCTTTTTTGGCGTGGTATTTCACATTGGACAGAGAGCGTATAGGAGTCGTCATTGTCGGCTTTTGCCGTTTCAGGATCTTCGTATAAACATCACGGGCGTTATCCTCAATCTTTTCGGTTACCGGCACTTTTCTGGTTCGTGGCATCTCGTAATACTCCAATATATCCACCGCTTATCCGCGGATAGTTTTATTAACAATTAATCACGATTTTACTCGCCCACATTTCCACCCTTAAAGGGCAATTCTGAAAAAGCAAAAATCCATTGAGCAGCCCACTCTAAGCCAAAACGCCGGATTATTCAAGAACTATTAGCCGCCGCCAACCCAATATATCCCTCTTGCCCCTATAATCCATACTCCAAGAGGCCCGTTTAGGCGGTTTTTTTGCACTTTTTTTGAATTTTTCGAATATTTTCCTTGCTTTTATACTCTCTGTGGGATATACTTGTGGACGACGAAGATGCCGTTGCCTTAGGCAGCGTTACTATAATCCTCGGCGAGGCTATGTGGCCCACCGGTTTCCCCCCCAGCCGGATCCACTACCTCGCCACTTTTTTGCGCACAACTTTACACCATAAATTGCATCTTTACATCGCAATGTTGTGAGTTTACAATTCAGACCGATAACCATTGTTTCATGCAATAAGAAAGGGCAATAGTATGGGTATTCAGACGCTGACAAGCTTTTTTATGTGGTGCACAATCTTAAATGGAGCCTTGCTGATACTCTCGGCTATAATGTGTATGCCCGCTCAGGACTGGGTGTACAGCATACACAACAAATTGTTTCACATCCCGCGCGAAGCGTTCAATATAGCTCTTTACTCATTCCTCGGGCTGTTCAAAATCATGTTCTTTATCTTCAACCTCGTTCCATATCTCGCACTGCTCATCATCGGATAAAAAGATTGTCTTACGAGCAGCCCATGGAGTTTCCACAGTTGAAGCATTTATAGCAGTTTCCGCTTCTGACGGTAATCGAGCCGCATACATCGCACACAGGAGCATCGTCCTGGAAGTGGTCGAACTGCTGATTGAACTGTGCCATTGTATCGGCCTCGGTCTGGTGCTGCCTGTCGCCGCTGATAACCGCCCCTACCGCAGCGATGGCCCGGTCGGCTATCCCGGATAGTCTCGATGGATTGGCGGCTGCGATTTTGCGTTTGGCTTTTTTGGTATCCACCGGCCGGCCTTTGATTGCCTTTGCCCTGTCGATAGTTTCAGCTAAATCCCTGGTCCTCTCTACAAGCTGCTTTGTAGTGGTTGCTGTCCTGCTGGCCGCATCAATTGCCTTTGCCCCGTTTGGTGTATTCGTTTCGGCATAGCCGGGTATAAACTGACAGCCCAGCCAGCAGAAGATATAATCGATAAGGCTCGAAGCGAACGGTATATTCTTATTGGAAGTCATACCGGACGGTTCGAACCGTGCATGGCGGAACTTTTCCACGAGTGTAAGCAGCGGCACACGGTACTGCAGCGACATTGAAACGCAGGTTCCTACAACATCCATCAGTCCGCCGACAGTTGACCCCTCTTTGGCCATGGTAATAAACAGCTCGCCCGGCTGGCCATCTTCGTATAGACCGACGGTTAGGTATCCCTCATGGCCTGTGACGGAGAATTTGTGTGTAATACTGCTGCGGGTATCTGCCAGCCGGCGGCGAAGAGGCCGCTCGGAGGCTGCCGCAGCAGCCTCCTTATCTGCCTTTGCGTTGTCCTTGCCTGTATTTACCGGCTGAATCCGCTTGGAACCGTCGCGGTAAATCGCCACAGCCTTTAGACCCATTCTCCAGCCTTCCATATATGCTGTTGCGATTTCGTCAGCTTCACTTTCGTTGGGCATATTGATTGTTTTACTTATCGCACCGGAGATAAACGGCTGAACAGCGGCCATCATTTTCAGATGTGCCATATAGTGAATATGCCTGTTGCCATTCTTAGGCTTGAACGCACAATCAAACACCGCCAAATGGTCATCATTCAGCCTCCTGGAGGTCTCGATGGTATCATCGGCATCGATGGATTCGCATATATCCCTTATTTCATCCTCGTTGTAGCCGAGTTTTTCTAATGCCATCGACACTGTCTGGTTGACTATTTTCAGCATCCCGCCGCCAGCCAACAGTTTATATTTAACCAGTGCAATATCCGGCTCGACACCGGTAGTGCAGCAGTCCATCATAAATCCGATAGTTCCGGTAGGAGCAAGCACTGTTACCTGCGCATTTCTGAAACCATGCTGTGAGCCGGTGTTAAATGCATTATCCCACATATCCTTTGCGGCATCTAAAAGATAGTCCGGACAGTGTATTTCAGGGATGCTGTTGGTGTGCTGGCGGTGAGTGGCGATAACCTTCAGCATCGAATCCTTGTTTTTGGCGAATTCATCAAATGAGCCTTTCAGCGAAGCCATTTCTGCGCTCACTGTGTATGCTGTACCCGTAAGTATCGCCGAAATTGCCGAGGCCCAGCCGCGTGACTGCTCAGAATCGTAAGGCAGTGCAAGGCTCATCATCAGTGAACCCAGATTGGCATATCCAAGACCGAGCGGACGGAAACTATGGCTGTTTTCGGTAATAGTTGCTTCCGGGTAGCTGCCGTTATCAACAAGAATTTCCTGCGCGATAATAAATATCCGGATAGCCCTCTTAAAATCCTCGACATCGAACGAGCCGTCGTCGTTTCTGAATTTCATCAGGTTCAGTGATGCAAGGTTGCACGCCGAATTGTCCACGAACATATATTCGCTGCATGGGTTTGATGCGTTAATTGGCCCGGACTCCGGGCAGGTATGCCATTTGTTTATAGTCGTCTCGTACTGCAATCCAGGATCGCCGCAGACCCTTGTACCTTCAGCGATACAATCCATCAATTCTTTAGCTGAATGGGTCTCTATTATTTTCCCGCTGGTAACCGATTTGGTCGACCATTTGCCGTCTTTCTCGACGGCTTCCATAAACTCATCGGTAACGCGGACGGAAAGATTACTGTTCTGGAACATAATGCTGCTGTATGCCTCGTTATTGAGGTCGCCGCCGTATCCATTTTCGATAAGAACCCACGCCTTTTTTTCTTCCTTGGTTTTGCAGGTGATAAAGTCCTTGATATCTGGGTGGTTTACCTTTAATGATTGCATTTTGGCGGCCCTTCGTGTCTTTCCGCCGGATTTGACGACAGCCGCTATCTGGTCGAATACCCTCATAAAACTGAGCGGTCCGGAGGGTTTACCGCCGCCCGAGAGTTTTTCCCTGCTGCTGCGAAGCGTGGAAAGGTCGGTACCGGTACCGGAGCCGTGCTTAAACAGCATCGCCTCGCTCTTTGCAAGACGCATAATATCTTCCATTGTATCGTCGACAGACTGGATGAAGCACGCTGAGGCCTGAGGGTATTCATAACTGTTTTCGCAGGGAACCGCCTTTTCCTGCTGCAGGTCCCAATGAAAATTATGGGCACTGCCAGCCTCATTATAAACATCAAACAGACCGACATTGAACCAGACGGGTGAGTTAAACGCACCGAACTGGTTTACACACAGGTACAGCAGTTCGTTGTAGAAGCTTTCAGTATCTTCTGTAGTCGTAAAATAGCCATCCCTATGTCCGCGGTCGGCAATTGCCCTGCAAACACGATGGATGAGTTGTTTTACAGAACACTCCCGCTTGTCGGTGTCGATATCACCATAGAAGTATTTACTAACGACAACTTTTGTTGCCAGCGGGCTCCAGGATACGGGTACCTCGACATCTTTTTGCTCGAAGATGACATTGCCCTTCTCGTCGGAGATAGTTGCATTGCGTTTTTCCCATTTGAGCTGCTCAAACGGATGAACGGCCGGGTCGGAAAAATGGCGGTTGATTTTCAACCCCTTTGTACTACGGGATTTCGGGCTTTGCCAGGGCTGAAATCCGGGTGATTTATGGTCGTTCTCGTCGGTGGAAACCCTGTCCTGTGCCACTTTGTACCTCCCTGTTAATATACAATATGTAGTATGTGCCCCGAATACAACCCTATATGTTGGTGTCAGGTACTATTCGTATGATAATTTGGGCTCCGCAGTTTAGCAAGAGGAAAAACGAAGGAAAAATAAAAAAAGCTTCAACTTTTTTATTAATCCTTGTAACCATTGAACCTACGACGGCAGATTTTTTTTCATAACGGATAAATGGCAATTTAGCGATAGGAAGAATTGAGGTCTGCAACCATTTTGGAATATGTCTTACTAATATGATCGGATTCTGCCAGGCCGAGCTTTTCCAGCACGCTGTTTATTGCATTTTCGTCGGCACCTTCAACCTCAACAAAGCTGCCCAGTTGTTCCAATTCGTCCAGGCACACCTCGCATCCCTGAAATTCCCACAGCGAGCGTTTTTTTTCAAACTCGATGGTTTTTTCGTATCCCAGGGCGGCCAACATTTCAGCCATCACACCGAAGTCAGCAACAACCACTTCGATCTCTTTTCTCGATTTGAACTTACCCTTTTGTTTTGGCCCTTTGTATGTCAGGATGATTTCCTCTGCCGCCTCTGCACTCTGGCATCTTAGCCGAAGCCCCCTGTCGGATTTGACGAGCGCGGCACCAGCGTCAAAATAGGTATCCCGCTGGGTGATATCGGCCTTGAATTCACCGCCGAGCGATTTCAGCTTTTCCGAAATCGCATCTAAAGACTCAACCTTAATCTTAGCCTCAATTTCCATCTTCATAATCAACCATTTAGTTTAATGCCGGGTTAACTCATTTTCGATTCAGGACTTATCTAATTAACTCAAAGCATAGCGGCCCTCTCATGCCGGATATAGCTGTAGTGAGTGATCGCAGCACAGGCAAACCAGCTGCCGGCATAAGTGATAAATTGTTGTATATAAGTGCGTGTGAACCTGTCACTTTAACCCCTCTACGATTAAAAATGTACTTCCTTATGGTACACGATTATACTATTATTAACAGTTTAGTCTCCTGGTTTCAAGAACCAACTTTTTGCATGGTCAAATCAAATACGACCTGTTTTTTAAACCATCTCGTTGGCATATTGGCCCCAAAAATATATAGCTGCTGTGAATTATGCTCGTGACATACCGTGTAATCCCTGTAAAATCAAGCAGTTATGTTAAACAGGCCGGTGCCCCTTGAAAACAAAACCGAATATTTCCTCCTAAGGGCGGTTGACTTTCGCTACCGCCGGCAGTAGAATACAGCGTTTGTTTTCCGGAAGAGACCTGTTTTTTTTGGAGGGTTCGCCCGATGAGGTTTAATAGTTACAATTCGCTTTGCGACGATTTTTGTTTTGATATGCACATCAATACTGAGCTTGACCTGCCAAGCAACAGGGATACCATACTAACTTTTTTTGAACGATTAGGCAAGCAGTTTCCCGCACTTGGCAGTTTCTACCGCAGAGACACCGGAGATTTCTGTCTGGAGGAGGAACGCCACGGCCAGAAATACCGCTGGGTCACGCTTGAGCTTGATAGAATATGCTCCGGATGCGACAACCCTTCCGACCTCAATGATGGCTACGAACTCAGCAGGGCCACACTCCAGCTTATCCCATATATGCTTGGCGTTACAAGGTTCGATGTCGACTCGCTTGATGTTACTTACACAATGGATTTTGATTGCAAAGGAAATCACGACGAGATTATTTCCGAAGCGATGTTCGGCCAAACCGCTTTTAACTGTTTGCTTGACCTTCCGGACACAAGAGCCATAGGTTTTTCGCCGGTAGTTACGATCGCGCTCACAAAGGACTGCCGAACTCAGGCGCGAATCTCGATTGAATCCAGAACAAGCGTCTATGCGGTAAGGAACGAAAAATATAAAGCCGATGAGCCGATCAGTTTGTATTTCACCATTCGCAGATACCCCCAGCCGGACAAGCCATTTGAACTGGTCGAATCTTTCGACGCTCAATGCGCCCTGGCCGAGGAACTTCTGGCAGAAAAGATAATACCGAATTTCGTCAATCCGCTAACCAGTGTAATCGCTCAGAAAAGATTATAGGAGAATTATCAAATGGCAATTGAGGCTTCTGTAAGTAAGTACAAACTGAAGAACCTGAAGATTTACATGGCCGTCTGTGTTGTTGCGGCGGTAGTTTTTGGTTATGATGGCTATCTCAGCAAATACGAGTGGTCGAAGCGGCAGAGTTTCTACAATGAGCATTTCGTTGAAAATGATGGCGTCCCTGACAGCACGATGGCCTTTAACCGCAATAGTCCGCCGGTATTTCTGGCAGTGGCGGTCATCCTTGCTGTAAGGTTGGCGATGATCAAAAACAATAAGATCCTTGCCGATGAATCCGGTGTTGTTATCGGCAAACAGACAGTTTCTTACGATTCAATTGAAAAGATTGATAAAACGCGGTTTGACCAAAAGGGGTATTTTATAGTTACATACAAAAACGAGCAGGGAAATGAAACTGACCTGAAAATCAGCGACAGAGATTATGACAATCTCCAGGAGCTGCTCGACCATCTGATTGCCAAAATCAGCTAAGTATCGTGTAAATTACATCAAAATCAATTCCTGTTACTGAAAGGGTAAAAAAACCGATGAATTGTTGTGTTGTGGGACTGCAATGGGGCGATGAAGGCAAGGGCAAAGTTGTTGATATCCTTGCCGAAAAAAGCGATATAGTCGTTCGCTACGCTGGCGGTGCAAACGCCGGCCATACCGTCATCGTCGGTGATGAAAGGTTTGCCCTGCATCTTTTGCCAAGTGGTGTCGTGCGAAAAGATATTGTCTGCGTAGTAGGCAATGGCGTAGTCGTTGACCCTGAGGTGATTATCGGTGAAATCGACGCTCTCAAGGAAAGGTCGATTACTCTTGACGGCAGATTCTTTATCAGTCAAAACGCCCATGTGGTTCTGGACTATCACAAAACCGAGGACCGCCTCCGCGAGGAATCTTTGGGCAAAAACAAGATTGGCACTACTGCCCGCGGCATCGGCCCCTGCTACGCCGATAAGGTCGGAAGAAGCTATGCGGTGCGAATGGCCGAATTCGCCGACCTTGATACACTTAAAGAAAAGTTAAAAACGATTGTCGGATATAAGAATAAAATTTTTGCGGCTCTCTATAACGCCGAACCCATCAACTATGAAGAAATTTTCGACAAATGCCGCATATACAGCAAAAGGCTGCTTCCGTTCGTTACCGATACCACCTGCCTGCTGCACGATTCCATTGATTCCGGCAAAGAGATACTTTTTGAAGGTGCCCAGGGCGCATTATTGGATTTGGACCACGGTACTTTCCCGTTTGTAACAAGTTCCAACTCAACTGCACTTGGTATGCCCACCGGATGCGGGGTACCGGCGGCAAAAGTCGATAAGTTTATCGGCGTTGTAAAGGCATATACCACCCGTGTTGGCGCAGGCCCGTTCCCATCGGAGCAGGACAATGAAATTGGTAACCTTATTCGCGAAAAGGGTCATGAATACGGAACCACAACGGGCAGGCCGAGAAGGTGCGGATGGTTTGATGGAGTTGTTGTTAGATATTCCGCGAAGATTGGCGGCATAGACCAGATTGCGATGATGCACCTTGACACACTTGCCGGGATGAAAGAGTTGAGTATCTGCAGGGCATATGAAATTGATGGTGTTGAGACAACTTTCTTCCCCGCCGATGTTGCAAAACTGGCTAAAGTGAAATGTATTTATCAAACTACGCCAGGCTGGGATGAGGACCTTTCAAAAATTACAAACTTTGGCGATTTGCCTTCGACCGTTAAGGATTATTTGGCAATGGTCGAAGACATCGTAAAAATCCCCATAAAGATTCTCGGTGTAGGACCGAAAAGAAGCCAGGTTATTTTCAGGGACTAGGGACTTGAGCCAATCCTTTCAGCAAAAGCGTAAAAAAACCGCGGAGCGGTTGGGACTAAGCTCTGCGTCGATTCCCGTTCACATCAGCATTATTATGGATGGTAACGGCAGATGGGCAAGAGCAAAAGGGCTTTCACGGTTTCACGGACACAGGCAGGGAGGAAAAGTTGTTGAGGAAATCGCCACATACTGTGTCGATATTGGTATCGAATATCTTACTCTCTATTCCTTTAGTATGCAGAATTGGAAAAGGCCGGACGAGGAAGTGTCGTTCCTGATGCACCTTTACAAAAGGTATCTTGAAGAGATAAGACCTACTCTGATGAAAAAAAATGTCAAGTTAATGCACCTTGGCAGAAGAGTTCCTTTGCCGGACGGTGTTCTTGAGGCTCTTGACGGAACCATCGAACAGACAAGCGGTAATACCGGTATGGTCCTCGGGCTTGCACTGAACTATGGTGCAAGAACAGAGATTGCTGATGCGGCAAGGGCGATTGCCTGCGATTATAAAGAGGGCAGGATTAAGCAGCTTGACGATATTGATTGCGATTGTTTCGATAGCCACCTTTATACCGCGGGTTGGACCGACCCTGATTTGCTGATAAGAACTTCCGGCGAACTGCGGGTCAGCAACTTTCTGCTCTGGCAGATTTCTTACTCCGAATTTTATGTAACGGAAAAATATTGGCCTGATTTTGCCGCCGATGATATAGACATTGCGATAACTGAATATGCCCGCAGGCAAAGACGGCTTGGCGATGTGCAGTCGTAGGCCGGTTGTTAGGACGAAAGGTGAAAATGCTTCGATATAGATTATTATTTGGTGCGCTTATGATAGCGGCCCTTGCAGGCCTTATCATAGCCGACGGTTGGCTTGATGGTTCGTTGTTTGCCTCCGATTCCGGTCCGCTGTTGGGCGTAAGTGCAACTATACTTACCCTTCTTGTAATACTGCTTGTAATACCGGCGAGCGGCGAACTGGCCCAGCTCATTTCGGCGACCGGTGCGCATGTTTTCAAAACCACTACTACCATTGCCGCAATACTGCTGGCGACTTGCTGGTACTGGCCGCAGTTTTTTGGCAACTCCGCAAAGTTCCAGTTTTTTTACCTGATCTTTGTCTGTTCCTGGGCATGGTTGAGCCTTATGTTGCACCAGGCGGTAGCGTTCGGTGCAGACGATGTGATAAAGAACTGTTCGGCCAATTGTTTTATCATTTTTTATCTCGGTTTGCTTAGCAGTTTCTTTCTTGGCATCCGCATCGATTTTGGCCCTTGGGCGCTGGTTGTATTTGTCGCCACTATAAAGTCTTCTGATACAGGAGCTTATGCAATTGGCAAGCTTTTTGGTCGTCATAAATGCACACCAAAACTAAGTCCCGGAAAAACATGGGAGGGTCTGGCAGGGGCCATTATTTTCGCCGTTATTGCAGCATACCTTTTTTCAAGACTTTGTGGTATAATGTCTGCGCTGGAAGCGGTGATTTTTGGTGTTGTTTTTGCCATCATTGGCCAGATGGGCGACTTGGCCGAGTCCCTGATAAAGCGGGACGCGAGGCAAAAAGACGCATCCAAAGCCATACCCGGTTTTGGCGGTCTGCTTGATATAGTGGATTCGCCGCTTGTTGCAGGGCCGCTGGCGTATTTGTTTTTTATGCTGGCAATTGGCTGAAAATACATTGAAAAATTAGACACAGATTTTTTATAAAATAGCCTCGGCCAAAGGCCGAATCCTTAATTCAAAACTGTTGTAAGATGGAATTGAAGATACAATTAGACTCCGATGCTGTTGGTGCCGAGTTGTTCGGCCAGGCCGACAAACACCTACGGAAACTTCGTTCTGATCTTGGTGTCAAAATCACCGCAAGAGACCGAATGATTATCGTTACCGGCAAAAAGGCCGACACCGATGCCGTCGCAAGGATTATCGACAGGATGCAGGAACGGCTCGCCCAGCAAGGTTCGCTCGGCGATGACGATGTAAGTGCGATTATTGACCAGACGCGAAACAGGGTTCGGCCCTCGCAATCTGATACTATCGTTGTCTATTCGAACAAAGCAGTTATCGAGCCCTTTACGCAGGGCCAGAGTAAATACATCCGTATGATGCTCGATAACGATTTGACCTTTTGCACCGGCCCCGCTGGTACAGGAAAAACTTATCTTGCCGTTGCCATCGCGGTTTCAATGCTTAAGAAAAAACAAATCAGAAAAATTGTACTGGCAAGGCCGGCAGTTGAAGCTGGTGAAAAACTTGGCTTCCTGCCTGGCGACATTCAGGCAAAGGTAAATCCGTACCTTCGGCCGTTGTTTGACAGCCTTGAGGATATGATGGAATTCACTCAGATGAAAAAATTTATAGATATGGATATTATCGAAATTATCCCGCTGGCCTTTATGCGGGGCAGAACTCTCAATGAGGCGATGGTTATCTGTGACGAAGCGCAAAACACTTCACCTTTGCAGATGTTGATGGTCCTTACCCGTTTGGGAAGAAACTCCAAGATGATTATAACAGGCGACATTACGCAGATCGATCTTGAAAGAGGCACATCCAGCGGTATGGTTGATGCCTGCAGAACGCTCAAGGGGATAGATGGAATTGGCCAGGTTCAGCTTGCAGAGGCAGACATTGTAAGGCACCATCTTGTGCAGAACATCGTCCAGGCGTATGATAAAAAAAGTAAAAAAACAAATACCAGAGGCAAATAATTGTTTTTCAAAAAGAAGAAAATAAGCGCACGGCGGCAGCATGTCCGTGACAATATCTCTGCTGAAAAGTTCACTCGGCTCAGCGGATTTATCAACAGTCCGTTTCCGACAGCTCTGTTTATCCTGACACTATTTATCATTCTCGTCATCGCAATTTTGGCACTGGATACATCCGATGGTCAGGTTTTCAGGCCGGACGCCAAATTCTTCAAACCATACAGGGAAGTTATTGCACTCGGAACCGTGGTAATACTGGTCTGCCTGGGTGCGGCCATTTACATCAATCATTACCAGAACAGGATTATATCGAGGCCGACAAGACTTACCGCACTTGCCGGGCTGTTTCTTATACTGCTCGTTATTACAAAGATCGGTTCTCTGGCTCCCGAGTGGATTTTCCTCGCTACCGGCTCTGCGGTGATCAGCGCAATAATACTTACCATTGCCTACAACCAGAGATTCGCGATAGGAATAACCCTGTTTTACTGCATACTGGCCAGTTTTGCTGTTGGTAAAATTGCGACGGTTGAATTGTTTTTAACAATGATGGCAGGCGTAGTTACCTGTTGTTTTTCGCTCAGAGAAATTCGTACAAGGATGAAAATTATTGAGGTAACAACGATGGCCTGTGTTGCCGTTGGAATTACCGCCGCTGCCCTTGGTGCTATTCAGGGCAGAGACATGAGGCAGATTTCATATTCATCCGGTGCCGCCGCGGCCATTACAATTGCCGTTGGTCTGGTCATTCAGGGTTTCCTTCCCATCATCGAAAAGGTATTCGGAATCGCTACAAGTATGACGCTGATGGATTACAGCGATGCCAACCAGCCGCTGCTCAGAAAGCTTGCTATGGAAGCTCCGGGCACATTCAGCCACAGTTTGTTTATCGGCGCCATTGCCGAAGCCGCTGCCGAGGCAATTGGTGCAAACGGTCTGCTGGCCAGAGTTGGGGCATACTACCACGACATAGGAAAAATGAACAAACCGGCATACTTTGTCGAGAACCAGATGGGTTCAGCTTCCAGACACGAACAGTTGTCTCCGGCGATGAGCCAGCTGATAATTGTCGGCCATGTTAAGGATGGTGTTGAAATAGCCAGAGAATATGCTTTGCCTACTGTGCTGCGGCAGTTTATAGAAACTCATCACGGTACTACGCTGGTAGAATATTTCTATCACGAAGCGGTAAAAAAACAGGACGACAAACAAAGCCACGTCTCTGAATCTGAGTTCAGGTACACCGGTCCAAAACCGAGAACGAAGGAGGCCGCGATTATTATGCTCTCTGACGCTGTCGAAAGTGCATCAAGGACCCTGACAGAACTTACACCAACAAAGATTGAAGCTATCGTCCACAATATGGCTATGAGACGGCTTCAAGATGGTCAGTTCGACGAATGTGACCTTACGCTGAGGGAGTTGAGCAGGATCGAGAAAAGTATCTCAATAACATTGGCTGCGCACCACCATGGAAGGGTGGCATATCCGAAGGCGCCCGACGAGCCGGACGAAAAGGACCCATTGCAAAAAAACAATTCCCCTAAACCAGGCCCGCAATGACAGACGACCAGAACAATTTAGCCGTACAGATACACTGCCGGGACGATGAACTCGACGTTGACTTTGACAAATTCAGGGAGCTTACATATCAAATCTGCACCCAGTTCGCCGTTGGCCGGGCAACTATAAGTATTGCTATCGTCGATGACGATGCTATCAGGAAAGTCAACTCTGAATTTCTCAACAGAGATACACGAACGGATGTAATCAGTTTCGACCTTTCAGATGAAGGAAGCAAACATCGCGTCTTTGAGCTTGTCGTCAATGCTGACAAGGCCGCAAGAGAGTCGGCAAAAAGAAAACATTCGATAGAAGCCGAGCTTGCCCTTTACATAACTCACGGTATGCTGCATAATCTCGGGCTTGGCGATGAAGATAGCGCCCGTGCCGATGAAATGCACGCAGCCGAAGATAAAATTCTGCAGCAAGCGGGATTTGGAATAGTTTATAATTCTTCAGGAGTTAAAAGTGATGATTGAGTTACTCGTAATAATTATATTTTTATTGACGGTTATTTCGCTGTTCTTTAAGCTCAACTGTCTGTCCCTGCGGTCTTTTTCAAGGGTTAAGCTGCAGGACTCTTTTGATTGCGCGGACTCCGATTCTCTTGTTGATGACTTTGCCGACCGTGCGGAAAATTTTCTGCTGACATGTTCGATTTTCCGTGCCATCGCAAACCTTGGAATACTTGCCGCCGTCGCTGCCGTTTTTATGTCAAAGCAGTACACTCTTTTTGTGGTAATCTGTGCCCTTGAGCTGGTTATCCTTGCGATACCGCATCCATGGGCAAAATATACCGGCGAAAAAATACTCGTCCGAACATACAAGCTGCTTGGTGTACTGGCAGGCGTAGTCTCTCCGCTGCTGAAGCTGCTGTCCATTTACGATACTCTTGTCCGTCGGTTGGCCGCTGTCCCAAAAGCAGACCCGGAACAGGCTCAGGACCAGAAACAGGAGGAAATTCTCAGCGTTGTCGAAGAGGGTAAGATGGAGGGCGTAGTTGATCAGGATGAGATGGAGATGATTGAAAATGTCTTTGAGTTGGGCGAAACGACCGCTGAGGAGATTATGACACCGCGGACGGATATTGTAGCCGTTGATATTAACGACGACCTGAAAAAGATTCTCGGAACCATTACCCAGGCCGGCCATTCGCGAATTCCGGTTTATGAAGAGAACATCGACAAAATCATCGGTCTTATCTACGCAAAGGATCTGCTCAGCCAGATAGATAAAAACGCCGAAGATTTTAATCTCAGCGACAAGATTCGAAAACCGTATTTCGTTCCTGAGACAAAACCTCTCGATGATTTACTGCATGAGTTTCAGAACCAAAAGCTTCACATTGCTATTGTACTTGATGAATATGGCGGCACTGCTGGTATCGTTACAATTGAAGATGTACTGGAAGAGCTTGTCGGTGAGATAACGGACGAATATGAAAAGGCTGCTCCGGTTGCTGTCAAGAAGATTAACGAGACCACATTTGATGCCGATGCCAGAACCAGAATCGACGATCTCAACAGTGATTACGACCTGACACTTCCTGAAGACGAAGATTATGACACGCTGGGCGGGTTTGTATTTTCGCACCTCGGCTATATACCAAAAGCGGGAGAAGAGTTTGACTATGAGAATATAAAGTTTACGATTACCGCCGCCGAGAGCAGAAAGATTAAGCGGGTAAAGATTCAGAAACTCCCCACTCAGCAAGCGGCGGAATAATGAAAACAAAGGACCTTGCAATTTGTCTGCGTACCGTCAATTACTCTGAGACTTCACAGATTGTAACGCTCTTTGCTCAGAATAGCGGAAAGTTAAGTGCCATAGCAAAGGGTTCAAAACGACCGAAGTCATCTTTTGACGGGGCCATTGAAGTACTCTCTTACGGTGAGGTGATTTACTCTTCCCGTGATTCGGCCAAACTTGCAACTCTCACGCAGTTCACCAAGGATCCTCTTTTTAACCGGATAAGAAACAACCTTTTTTCTCTTAACTGTGGTTTGTTTGCGGCGGAACTGTTAAACGAGTTTACCCGCGATTTTGACCCGCATCCGGAACTGTTTACTTCTACCGTCCATTTTCTAACCGATGTCCAGACCGCCGATGAATTCAATGCGATGGCTCTTTTGATATTGTTTCAGCTTGCCCTTCTTGACGGTGTTGGTATCAAGCCGGTTTTAGCAAGGTGTGCAAATTGTAAAAATCCATATAGTGATAATTGGTTCGGCACATATTTTAGCAGTTTGGCCAACGGCCTTATTTGCAGCGATTGTGAGCAGTCATTTGCCGATAAGACAAGGCTGTCCAAACCGGCAGCCGGCGCACTGGCCGATATAAAGCTCCTGCCCAGGGCTGATAGAAAAACACTCAACGAAATTGAAAAATCCCTCATCCGCCATTTTACCGAACTAATGCACAAACGCCCAAAAATGGCAAAATACATCACCATCCGCTAAAAATACAATAAAAAAGGCCGAGCTAAAAAAGCTCGGCCTGGAACACTTTTCTGATAAATGAGGGTAGCTTGAATATTACTCTAATTCCATCGGCTCGATCGTGCTTGTGCTTTGTATCGTCATTGGAATGGACATTCCATCTGGCATATGTTCATTTGGGGCTATTTTAAGTACGCCGAAGAAGTTCTGCTCAATTTTGCTGCGAAGCAGCCAGCCGGTTGCTTCATCGATCTCGGATGTTCCGGTTTGGGTGCCGGATAACTGCATATTCATCTCCATCCCTTCCATTTCGATAAGTTTGCTGTCCTCGTCGCCCATATCCATCTTGGAAACTGCATTGCTTCGGCAAAAAGTTCGCGGTCGCCGGTCAGTTTCCAGAGAACGCCCTTTAGAAACTTTCCGTACTTGGCATTGATGCGGTCGAAGACCTCCACTTTTTGCCGATAGCTCATTCGCGGCCCTGATTTGAAAATTTGAACATGTTCTGCTTTTCATAATATAATAACCGCCAGGAGGCAAAAATGTGTAAAAAAAATTGGTAACATTTTGGCTAAATCCACAAAAACACGCTTTGCGCCCCCAAAAAACGTCAGGTTTGTTAAAAGTTTTTTTGTTTCTTTTCCATTTTTTTCCACTTGGTCCGATATTGGTTGTCAGATACGATATATGGGGCAATCACAGCTGACTGGTCGGCTATATTGTGGCTTGGTGTGGTGGCGGGAAGCCGTTTTATGGGCCAAAAACATAAAATTTTAAAAAAAATTGGTTTTATTAGTTGACATAGTGGGAAAAAGTGGTAAGTTTTCCCATATATTGGTAATAGAGTGGAGCGGTAGCCATGCTTATGCTAACAGGCGAATACGAACACGCACTTGATAACAAGAACCGTCTGTTCGTCAGCAATAAGCTGAGAAATCAAATCGATACCGACGAACATGGCAGCAGTTTTTACCTCATTATGGGTACCAATGGCGTACTCTGTTTGTATCCCGAAAAGTATTTTCAGCAAATCGCCCTTGCCGGTGCGCCACGGATGGCGGCCCCGGACGAAGCCGTAGCTTTTGAACGGCTTGCATTTGCCCTTGCCAGCAAGGTTGAGTTGGATCGGCAGGGACGATTGCTTTTGTCGGAAAAGGTCAGAAAGCGAGCCAGGCTCGGCTCAGCTTTGACGCTTGTCGGTGTGCGGGACCATATAGAACTGTGGAACACCGACAATTGGGAAAAATATCTATCCGACAATTTCCCGCAGTACCAGCAGCAGATGTCTGTCGCCAGACAGGCCGTACTGCAAAAGGAATCTCGCCAACTGGATGTTTAGGGAGAAGCAAAATGACAATGACAGCATCAAAACCAGATGAAGCGCAAGTCGTTATGGCGAGCCTTTGTGGGAAAAGACCCGTAGATGAGAAAACGCACTCAGCGATAAGTGTTTTGGCCGAACGGCTCGAAACGCTCAAAAAGACAAGCCCTGTTTTTTCCGATATTGCATTTTCCGCCACGATTGAGCAGATGGCTGTAGCTGGAGGCGTTTAGGATTTCGCGGCAGAGCAGATGGATGAACATATACCGGTATTAGCCGAAACATTAGCCGAGCGGATAAGCCTCAGCAAGGATGCGGTGATAATCGACTCGACGGTTGGACACGGAGGTCATAGTTTGTTGTTCGGCGAAAGACTGGGCCCTGAGGCGGCAATTATTGGGTTGGATGTTGACCGGGACTGCATCCGAAGGGCCCAGGAGAATTTAAGCGATCTGCAATGCAAAGTCATGATCGTGCGAGCGAATTTTTCGCATATCGCCTCCGTTATCACAGAGGCTGGCATTGACAAGGTCGATTTTATACTTGCGGACTTGGGTTTTTGTTCCGCCCAGCTGACCGATTCGAGCAGGGGGCTAAGCTTTCAGGAGAATATGCCGCTTGACATGAGGCTTGATGACCGCATTACAACGACCGCTGCCGACATCGTTAACAGAACAGATGAAAAAGCACTGGCGGATTTGATCTATAATTTCGGACAGGACAGGGCATCCAGGCGGATAGCCCGTTTTATTGCTGCATATCGCAGGGATTTGCCGATAACAACTACAGGCCAGTTGGCCGCTCTTGTCTGCAGGGCCCTGAATCAGCCTGCAAAGGGCAGAAGGAGCAGGATACACCCTGCGACGCGAACCTTTCAGGCGTTAAGGATTGCGGTTAACGATGAGTTGGGAAATATCGAAAAGCTGCTGGCCGCGGCACCGGAGATATTAAAAAAGGGGGGGCAAATTGCGGTAATAAGTTTTCACAGCCTTGAAGACAGGATAGTTAAGAACGATTTCAAACAGAAACGGCTTGAGGGCCTTTACGAGGTTATAACCAAAAAGCCGCTTACTGCATCTGATAGCGAGACAGCCGACAATCCGAGGGCAAGGAGCGCAAAACTAAGGATTGCCAAACGGATTTAAAAAACGAATCGAAAAGGGAGTTTCGGAAATGACCTCCGATGCAAAAGTAGGATTATTACTCGGACTTGTTTTTATAATCATCATTGCCTTTGTAATCAACGGCTTACCGGATTTTCTCCAGCCCGACAAGGAAAACATTCTTGCCACAGATATCAATGCCAGGTCCGACTTGGGCGACATTGGCAACAATGCGGCCCTTGCGGTTAAAACTGTACAGCAGATGGAATCGCCCCAGCAGCCGGAGCCAGCCAAAACCACGGATGATGGTATCCGTTTCAGTCATCAGCTTCCCAACCAGAACAGGCCCCTGCGAAAGCGTAAGTTCAAGTCACTGCCGGAAAAGGTAGCCGATCGCACAAGGAGCTACACTGTCAAATCCGGAGATAACCTTCCGATCATTGCGAAAAAGTTTTACGGCAACGAGAATGGCAACACGCACGCGATTATCCAGAAGCTTTACCAGTTCAATAGTAAGACCATGGCCAGTCCCGATGACCTTTTGGTCGGCCAGAAGCTGATTATCCCGCCAATTGCATCTTTGCAGGAGGGCCCAGCCAGGAAAACCATTTCCGTCAGCGGAGTATTTAAGGCGGTAAAGGATTTTGGCAACAGAAAGTACACTGAAATAAAGAGTACGATCGGCACCAAAAAGCCTGCCGGAGCCGAATACATTGTTCAGCCGGACGATAGTCTTTGGAGAATTGCCGCCGAACGCCTCGGAAACGGCAATAGATACATGGAAATAGTAAAGCTCAATCGCAACATCATTGATGACCCGGAAGATATTTATGATGGTATGCGTTTGAGATTGCCTGCTCGTTAAGAGTTTATCGTATGATTTCACGGCCGCGTCTTATTTTTGTCATCTTTTACCTGACCTCGATTCTGATTGCCACTGTGTACGTAAGAAATGCATCGAGAAGGGTCTTTTATACTTTCCGCAGGACGCTCGTATCGCAGAACCGTCTCAAACAGCAGCTTCGGCAAAAGCAGATTGAATTTGAAAGCATAATAAACCCAGCGGCAATATCTCAACGGTGAAAAAAGGGGACATTCTACTTTTTTCTTGCAAATTTTTAATTCATGCCCTAAAATCCCGATATTATGCCAAGAACAGCAAGAGCCAGTGTAGGGAATATGTGTTATCATGTGATTAATCGTGGTAATGGCCGTGCGGAGATTTTTCATAAGGATTGTGATTATCATCGTTTTACAGAGATGATTGGTGAAGCGGTCGAGCGGCTGCCTATGCGAGTGATGTCATGGTGTCTGATGCCGAATCATTTTCATATGGTATTACGGCCTTACGGCAATGGTGATCTTGGCACCTGGATGCAATGGCTGATGACCACTCATGTTCGGAGATATCATCGGCACTATCACAGTTCCGGCCATATATGGCAAGGCAGGTTCAAGGCATTTGCCATCCAGGATAATTGCCATTATTTAAAAGTCCTTCGTTATGTGGAAAGTAATGCATTACGAGCCAATCTGGTTGACCTTGCTGAGCAGTGGAAGTGGTCCAGTCTGTACGCATTAAGACAATTGGACTTGTTCCCTTATCTGGTTCCGGGTCCAGTCCGACGTCCAGGGAATTGGCTGGCATTAGTAAATAAAGAGCAGGGTCAGGAGGAGGTAGAACAAATACGAACTAGTGTAAATCGGCAGCGACCTTTGGGCGATCAGGGATGGGTAGAGGGAATTGCAAAGAAACTTGGGTTAGAACATACGATCAGGCCAAGGGGACGGCCACGGAAAATAAGGGGACATTCTACTTTTTCTTGTAAAGAGCAGGGTCAGGAGGAGGTAGAACAAATACGAACCAGCGTAAATCGGCAGTGACCTTTGGGCGATCAGGGATGGGTAGAGGGAATTGCAAAGAAACCTGGGTTAGAACATTACGATCAGGCCAAGGGGACGGCCACGGAAGGATGTGAAAAAGTAGAATGTCCCCTTTTCTTCTTTATCCATTCAGCGTCCAGCCCTTGCGATACTTACGGGCCAGATACTCATTTGCTTCGGCGTTGTTTGTAACCAGACCTTTTCCGGGGTTGTATTTGAGTTCCTCGCCGGCGCGATAAGCTGCCAGGCCCAGCAGCATCATTTCAGCCATCCTGCCGTTGTAATCGAAATCGCAGGAAGTTTTCAGGTCGCCTTTGCATGCATCGATCCATTCCTTTTGGAAATGTTTCGCATCCGGGATCATATCGTCTTTGCTTCTGCGGTCGTAATAGCTCAGGTCCGCGTCATCACCGAACGGCAGCAGCACCCTCGAATAGAAATCGGCGATCAAAAATCCCTTTGTGCCCTTGAACATGACCCCATGTCCGATCTTATTCAGATCGATATGTTTCTTCGGCGATTTGGGCATAGCTCCACCCTGATACCACGTAACGCTGATCTCTCCGCGCCAGTCATTTGCCGGTATCGTAAAAGTCGCCTCCAGTTCCACCGGCGTTACTTCCGGGTTATAAGGGTCGCCCTTGGCGGTTGCCGACGTTGGAAGATCGGCATCGATAGCGTTCCATACAAGGTCCATCGTATGGGCTCCCATATCGCCGACCTGTCCTGCGCCGAAGTCCCAGTACATATTCCATTGGAGACAATTCGCTCCAGGTCTGCCGGAAAAGTATTCCGGGTTATAAGGATGCATCGGTGACGGGCCGATCCACAGATCATAATGCAGCCAGTCAGGCGGTGAACCGGCTGCTGGCAGATAGCCGGGCTTTCTAAGCTGGCGATTTCCCCATGCATAGCAACGCTTCAACTCGCCAATGGCCCCGTCTTTGATAAGTTCACGCACCCGGTTGAAGTTAGGTTCGGCATGACGCTGGGTACCGGCCTGAGTAGCGATCTTGTTCTTTTTCTTCAGGTAAGAGGCTCGGATTATTCGAGCTTCCTCAACGCTGTTGCCGATAGGCTTTTCCAGATAAACGTGAAGGTCGCGGTTTATCGCCCAGTTGCCGACGAAAGCGTGAGTGTGATCTGTAGTGCAGCAGACGACCGCGTCGATACCCTTGTGGTCCAGGCATTTGCGCCAATCGAAGTATTTTTTTGCTTTAGGAAATTTTTCAGCGGCAAGGGCAAGGTTTTTCTCGTGCACGTCGCATATTGCGACAACATTTTCACTGGAGATGGAATCCCAGTGCCGCCTTCCCCGTCCGTGTGCCCCGATCAAAGCGATGTTCAGCTTGTTACTGGGAGCGTTTGCACCCAGGAGCGTACCGCTGGGTAGAATGATAAGCCCCGCACCTGCTGCCGTACTACACTTCAAAAAATTCCTGCGATTGATCTTATTTGCCATTGTTATGTTCCTTAAATTATAATTAATATTAAAAACTGTCACATTCGCGATAGGCTTCAATCAATGCCAGTTCGCCCTCTTTGCCTTTTATACTGTTTCCGTGTTCCATGCAGAGAACTCCGTCGAATCCTTTTTTGCTGAGATGCTTGAAGATATTCTTGAAATTGATCTCACCGGTTCCCGGTTCGTTTCTGCCCGGGTTATCACCAAGATGGAAAGCGGCGATCTCGCTCCACGAACGATCGATATTAGGGATAAGGTTGCCTTCGGTGATCTGCTGATGATAGATATCGTCGACGATCTTGCAGCTTGGATTGTTGACCGCTTTGCAGATCTGGTACGTTTGCGGCATCTTCGTCAGGAACAAGCCCGGATGATTGTGCGGATTCAAAGGTTCAAGTACGATGACCAAGCCCGCCTTTTGGCAGATATCGGAGCAGTATTTGAGATTTTCGATTACGTTAGCCGTCTGGTAATCCCATTCGAGCCTCTGGTTATAGCGGCCCGGAACTACAAGCACCCATTTGGCTCCGGTTCTCTTGCGAACCTCAACCCAATTGTTAGCAGCTTTGACAATATCATCTTTAACTTCGCTTGGATCCAGCACGAACGACTCTTCCTTAAAATTGGCATGTCCGACAAACGGCCCAAGGTCCATCCCTGACTTTTCAAGCGTTGATGCGATCTTTTTCTGCAGATCCGCAGGTTTTTTCATCAATCCGTTATCAAATATCGCCCGAAAACCCTGATCGCCCATGAAACGGATCTTGTCAATTGGATCCTTACCGGCAAGATGTTTAAAACTGCCCAAAGACGGCGCATATTTCAGTTTAAAGGGTTTTGCGGCAGGTTTGGACGTCTCCTTTGCCGTTGAAGTGGAAATAACGCTATTCATAGCGACACCCGCTGCGATGCCCGAAGTGATAAAATTTCGTCGATCCATAATAAACCCTCTCACGATTTCAGATTCTTATTAATACCGGCCTTTTCCGTATATATGACACCTCAGTTCAGCTTGCGCCGCTGAGCCTCTTTTCTAATAGATTATCAAATCTGTTTCGAAAAGTCAAATTATTTGTCGCCCATCAGGGACTGACAAGAAAAAACATATAATCAAAACTTAATGAATTTTCCCCTTTAATTTACCCGAAAATCCTTGAACGTCCAAGGTGAACTTGGTAAGATTTTGATGTCATACGGAGAAAAATATGCTTTTTAACCGTGTAAATGGGAAATCTCAATTAAGTGTCCAAATTTTGAATAAGGAAATCAAAGGAGAAAAAATGAAAAAACGTTTAATATTAGCGGTCATCGTAAGCACAAGTTTATTTTTGGGATGTCAAATGGAACTTACCGATAAAACAAAACCTCAGGATTTTATATCCGAACACGTAAAAACAATAGAGCCGATGGAGAAAAAATCCAACCTGGCTTACTGGAAAGCCGCAAGATCGGGCAAATCTGAAGATTATGACAAACAAAGCGAACTCGTGCTGAAAATACGCCGGATCTACACCAATACCGAGGAATTCACCTACCTGAAAAACATCATGGAATCGGATATCCCCATGGATCACTTGACCGCAAGGCAAATTAAGATCCTCTACAATGGATACCTCACTAACCAGATAGACCCGATGCTTTTGGAGCAAACTGTCAAACTGGCATCGGATATCGAAAAGAACTTCAGCACTTTCAGGGGAACCGTCGACGGCAAAAAACTCACAGACAATGACATCCGTGCGATCCTGAAGGATGAGACCGATTCTGAAAAAAGAAAAAAAGCATGGCTCGCCAGCAAACAAGTCGCACCCATCGTAGCCGATGACATCATTAAGCTCGTAAAGCTAAGGAACAAAGGCGCAAAGCAGGTCGGCTACGACAGCTTTCATACTTTAAACCTCGAATCAACCGAACTGGAGGTCGCTGTCGTTGACAAACTATTCGAAAAACTTGACAAACTAACCCGAAAACCATATGCGAAAGTCAAAGCAAAAATTGATAGTAAACTTGCATCTAACTGTAACATCAAAAAATCGGAGATAATGCCATGGCACTACCACGACCCCTTCTTCCAGGAAGCCCCCATGACCCAAAAGATCGATCTTGCTATCTACTACAAGGGCAAAGACATTGAGGCATTGTCAGCAGAATTTTTTAACGCTCTCGATCTTAATGTCGATAGCATCTTGAAAAACAGCGACCTCTACGAAAGACAAGGAAAGAACCCGCACGCTTTTTGCACAGATATTGACAAAAAAGGCGATGCCAGGATCCTATGCAACATCAAGGATAGCGAAGCGTGGATGAAAATCCAGCTCCACGAACTCGGACACGCCGTCTATTCGAGATATCATGATAGAAACGTCCCATACCTGCTAAGAAACCCGGCCCACAGTTTCACCACCGAAGCCATCGCAATGATATTCGGAAGGTTAAGCGAAAACGCCTTATGGATGCAGGATATGCTCGACCTTACAGATGCCCAGCGAATAGAGATCAAGGAAGCGACCGGCGAACGTATGAAAATCGGACAACTTATATTTGCGCGATGGGCTCTCGTAATGTACAACTTCGAAAAACAGCTCTATGCAAATCCGGACCAGGACCTCAACGACCTGTGGTGGGATATGGTCGAAAAGTACCAGTTTGTAAAAAGACCCGAAGGCCGGGATGCACCTGACTGGGCTGCGAAGATCCATTTTACCATTGCCCCCTGTTACTACCACAGCTATTTGCTCGGGGAGATGCTGGCTTCTCAGCTCCAGCATTATATGCTCAGGACCATACCAGGCGTGAAAACCGATAAGGGCATAAACTATGTGGGCCAAAAACAGATCGGGACATATTTGCAAAAAAAAGTTTTTGAACCTGGCAATGTTTATCACTTCAACGAAATGATCAAAAAAGCCACCGGCGAAAACCTGACACCAAAATACTTCGTAGAAGATTTCGTGAATTAAGGATTATGTACCTAAGGCATAAATTTGCGGGATTAAAGTTTTTGTTTCGGATTTTGAACGTTTGAAGCTTCACTGGTACTTCGGATTTGAATTTTGAAGTTTTTTTGTTTGTTCTGCCTTCTGTATTCTTTTTATAAATTCCAGCAAAGCTGGAGTGAAATTCGCCTCAGGCGAACCGCGCAGCGGCCTCCACAACTCAAAACTAAAAATTTATGCCTTAGGTACTAAAAATTAAAAATTATTTCCACCTATACTATATGTTGTGTATTGCCCATTTCCCCCAAACTTACATTAAATGTTAAACTGACGGTGAAATTAGGTATTTCAGGAAGTCCTGTTTTACTACTGAAACACGTGTTTTTTCCAGATTTTCGCTAAGTTTCTGCCAATTAAGGGGTTAATTAATCTCGTGCGTTTTTTAAAGTTATTTACACAACATGGACGATATTAGCATTGTAAGCGTTATAAGTGTCTCATAAGGAAATAGGGGCACATACAATATGTAGTGGTTATTGCGAACAAACGCAGACCACTGGGCGGATTGGCAAAATAAAGGATTTTTATCGGTCGGCCCGCGAAAGGCAAGGTGAGAACATGGATATGTCGGAAAATGAAATAAAAAAGATAGGGCAGCGATACGGCCTGCCAGCTGGCGGCCTCAACAGACAAGCCGAAGAAACCGACCCGGATCAGGAGCGGTTTCTCGAAAACATGAATGCAACACCAATAGGCAGCCTTTTAAAGATAATTGCATCGCTTCCGGAGGTTCGTTACGAAAAAGTTGCCAGCATTCGCCGTGAACTTGATGATGGCCGATACAACATCGGAGACAGTCTCGATGAAGCAATTGACAGGGTGCTGGAGGAACTGATAGCTGACGGCTAAATGCTGACAGTAGGACTCTGTCGCCATCTACTCACGGATCGCGCAAGCCATACGAAAGGAACGGTGGAAATTTTTTCCATATGACCAGAAGAAACATCCTGTTTTTGCAGGCCGGTGTTGGATGGACCGATGGGGGAGCAATTTTTTTATTTTCAATAACATCTTGTCGCTGCATGAGTTATGTCTACTGCTCAAAACAGTGGGTACAGTATTTGCCTTATTTACCGAAAATAGGTACAGAATGCGCGCAGCCTGTGCTGGCTGACGATGATCGCGGTGCAGCTTTTGAAGGTGTCGAATAAATGACAAGGAAGGTAAATTCGAGAACTGATGGTCCAGGCCTTATGGCAAGGGGGCAGGTTCTGGCACTTGCGCAAAAAAAGCGGCAGTCCCGGCCTGAAAAGGGCAGAGAAAGGCGCTCCAGCCATCGGGCTGCCAGGATAAATAATGGAAACCCGGAGACTTTAGCGGTAAAGGTCAGCCGCCGCCTCGATTCGGTGAAGCTAAGATTGATGATGAGGCTGGGGCTTTATGGCCAGATCAAAGAGTTTTCACTGGGGATGTTTATCGATGTACTGGTGTAAATTTTTGTTATTTTTGAAATAATATAGTAGTTTCAGCCGTCTTCGCTATGTAGAATACTAATACCGTATAAAGTGAATAAAAATTTTAAAATGGAGATGTGAATTATGAAAAAAATAATTTTATCGATGATGGCCGGGGCAATGCTGATATTTTGTGGAAATTTCGCTCAGGCCCGGGAAGAATCTAAGGATGTCGTGGATAAGCAGGCTCAATATAGGAGTACTCGTTCCGAACGGGAGGTCAGACGCCCCGCAAGTGAAAAGGACAAGCCTCGAGTCGTGGATCGCACTCGTTCTGCTGCCGGGCGTGAAAGACCCCGCAGGCAGGGCCGCGATATGATGATGGGTAAGCGGCGGGCATCCATTCAAAAACAGATAGAACAAAAGAAAAAGGTTCATAACGTGTTTGTTGGCCAGCTTAAGGCGATAAAGAATCAGGCAGAGAAAGAAGGGGCCAAAAAGACCGTTGCGATGCTCGATAATCTGATAGCAAAGGAGGCAAAGAAGACTGCAGAGATTGTCAATAAACTGGAGAAAGACAAAGAAAAAATAGCTAAGCAGATCGAAAAGTATAAACAGCCCGGTAAGGTGCAGGCAGTAGGTGAGAAAAAAGCCGAACTGAAAAAGGCCGAAGAACCAAAACCAGCAGAGGCAGCAAAACCAGCAGAGGGCGAAAAGAAAAAGAAGAAGAAGTGGTGGAAGTTCGGTAAGGATTGATTTGTTGGAAGACCCCGCACCAACTTTGTTGGTGCGGGACAGAGGCCTTGATTCCAGCCATTTTTTGTGGGGTATTTCCGGGTTTTTTTGTAAGAGTTGGTGACTTTTGCCTGGGGCATAATTTTTTACACATTTTTGGTCACTTTTTGGCATTTTTTGTAACATTTTCGTATTCTTTACAGTTCTTGGGGTTTTTTCCGGAGATTGTGCTTTAGTGTTACTACACAGCCTATTTCCAAAGAACGGGCCTGTAATTTGCGAAAAACGCCTTTAGCCGTCCTGAGTATATTTTCTGTGTGTTTTTTTCTTGACACCTGCTAGCGATATGCTACAATACCGATAATCGGGGGGGAAATCTGTATTAGGAGGCAGAGATGATGAGAAATGCAATTCTTTTGGTTGTCGGGATATTGTTGGCAAGTCTAATCAATGTAACGACCTTTGCGGCCTGTCCATCTGCTGACCTTACCGGCGACTGTAGAGTCGATTTAGAGGATTTTGCTGTAATCGGTGCTGATTGGCTCGGCGAATACGACTTGAACGATGTAAACTCGCTGGCGAATCAATGGCTGGATGATGGGGCTTTCGTAACGACATGGGATACAAGCCTCGGTGACGCCAATACGGTTACCATAGCACTGGCCGGTACCGTGAACGCTGCTATCGACTGGGGAGACAGCACTGTTGAAACCGTAACTACTCCGGGCCCGCACACGCACGACTACGATTCCGAAGGGACCTATACTGTATCGGTTATCGGCAGCGTGACGGCATACGATAGCCTTTACAACGGCGGCGGGATTGGTGAGCGCGCAAAGCTGGTGAGCGTCGATAACTGGGGCGGGCTCGGCTTGACCAGCTTGCAATACGCGTTCCATTACTGCCTGAACCTCGTTTCTGTACCGACTACTTCGGATGATATTGAAGCCGTCACCGACATGAGCTGGATGTTCTTTTATGCGAAGTCATTCAACGAGACAATCGGCGGCTGGGATACCTCCAGCGTCACCAACATGAGCTCTATGTTCTCCAATGCGTCGTCGTTTAACGGTAACATCGGCGGTTGGGACACCTCCAGCGTAATCAACATGAGAGGGATGTTCCGCTATGCGTCGTCGTTCAACGGTAACATCGGCGGCTGGGATACCTCCAGCGCCGGCGACATGTGGGGAATGTTCCTCTATGCAGACTTGTTCAACCAGGATATCGGCGGCTGGAATACCTCCAGCGCCGGCGACATGGGCTATATGTTCCGGGGTGCGTCGGCATTCAACCAGCCAATAGGCGGCTGGGATACCTCCAGCGTCATCAACATGGACCAGATGTTCAATGATGCGAACTCGTTCAACGAGACAATAGGCAGCTGGAATACCTCCGGCGTCACCAACATGGCCGGGATGTTCGGTAATGCGGGCTCGTTCAACCAGGACATCGGCGGCTGGGTTACCTCCAGCGTCACCAACATGGGCGGGATGTTCCGCAATGCGCCGTCGTTCAACGGTAACATTGGCGGCTGGGATACCTCCGGCGTCACCGACATGAGCTATATGTTCTACAGTGCGTCGGCGTTCAACCAGGATATCAGCGGCTGGGATACCTCCAGCGTCACCAACATGGCCGGGATGTTCGGTAATGCGGGCTCGTTCAACCAGGACATCAGCGGCTGGGGTACCTCCAGCGTCACTGACATGAGCATGATGTTCTACTCTGCGGACTCGTTTAACAGTAACATCGGCGGCTGGGATACCTCCAGCGTCACCGACATGGAAGGGATGTTCTGGGATGCGTTGTTGTTCAACCAGGACCTGTCCGGGTGGTGCGTTTGGAATATGCCCCCTGAGAAGCCGACCGATTTCGATACCGGAGCTACCAGTTGGACACTGCTCCGGCCCATCTGGGGAACCTGCCCGTAAGAAAGGCGGAAGGCAGGGATAATTTTGAATTTTTAATTCCCCCGCCTGCGCGCCGACAAGCTTAATTTTGAATTAAGGAACCACCACCTTGGGCGTAAACTGCGGCGGGACTATTTTATGAAAAGATAATGAAACGCTGATCTACTGTTTACACTGATTTTTTTGAAAAAGCCATCAACATTGAGGGGGTAAGTCTGAGTTGGTATTTTTAGGGGTTAAAATGGATGCGAGGGGGCGGATTTTGCTTTTGCCCAGAAGGATTCAATTTTCAGTATTATGTTTATAAACATCAATGGCTGGCTGCCGCCGCCGGCCTGCAGCAGGAAATATAAGGAGTTGACAAAAGGGCTCTGTGAGGTAGACTTACAGCTGCTGGCAGTTTAATGTAACCGGCACGAAGGGGTTAAAATGGCGAAGTTTAAAATAGGCAATATTGAAGTCGGTCCGGATGGCGAGTTTTTTCTGCTGGCTGGGCCGTGCGTGATAGAGAGTAAGGAAAATTGTCTCGAAATAGCCTCAAAACTGGCCGAGATCGGTAAGTCAGTGGGTGTGCCGGTGATATTTAAGGCGAGTTTCGATAAGGCTAACCGTTCGAGCATAGACAGCTTTCGCGGGCCGGGGATGGAAAAGGGTCTGGAAATTCTTTTGGCAATCGCCAAAGAGACCTCTATGCCGGTTGTAACCGATATCCATGAGGCTTCCCAGGCCCCGGCGGTTGCGAAGGTTGCAGACTGTTTGCAGATTCCCGCATTCTTGTGCAGGCAGACCGACCTTCTGGTCGCCGCGGCAAAGGCGTCAAAGCCGGTCAATGTTAAGAAGGGGCAGTTCGTATCGCCGCAGGAGATGAAAAATGTTGTCGAAAAGATTCGCAACAGCGGCAACGATAAGATAATGCTGACCGAGCGTGGTACATTTTTCGGATATAATCGTTTGGTAAACGATATGACGGCTATTGAGACGATGAAGCAGCTTGGGGTCCCTGTCATTTTTGATGCTACACACAGTACCCAGCGGCCCGGCGGGCTTGGCAACGCAAGCGGAGGTGTAAGAGAGTATGCCCCGATCCTCGCGAGGTCGGCTGTCGCGGCTGGTGCCAACGGGCTGTTCCTTGAGGTGCATACCGACCCAGCGGCGGCCAGATGCGATGCCGAGTCGGTTATGCCGATAGAATGGGTAGAGGGGGTTGTCAGCAGCTGTAAAGAAATCTTTGAAATCGTCAGGGGCTAAAGAGCGTCTATGAGCGATAAGGCGAAATATCTCTTTGGTCCGGTGCCATCGCGGCGGCTCGGGCTTAGTCTTGGGGTCGATATAGTTCCTCTGAAAACCTGCACGCAAAACTGCCTCTACTGCCAGCTTGGTATCGATGGTATTGTAACGCTTGAGCGAAAGCCCTTTGTGCCGATTGATGATGTTGTCGAAGAGCTCAAAGCCAAAATCGAATCGCCCCTGGCGGCGGATTACATAACCGTAAGCGGCAGCGGCGAGCCTACTCTTAACAGCCAGATGGGGGTGCTTATCGACAAAATCAAGCAGATTACGGATATTCCGGTGGCGGTGATCACTAACGGAACTTTGCTCGGCGACCCTGCGGTGCGAGCCGACTGCTCAAAGGCCGATGTCGTCCTTCCATCACTCGATGCCGGCGATGCGGAAACATTCAATAAAATCAACCGGCCTCATAAGGATATTAATTTTGATGGGTTTGTTGAGGGGCTTTGTGCGTTCAGGGCCGAATACGCCGGGCAGATATGGCTTGAGGTGTTCTTCTGCGAGGGGGTAAATACCGGCCCCGGGCAGATTGAGCGGATTAGCGAGCTCGTCCAGCGGATCGGTGCTGACAAGGTTCATTTGAATACGGTCGTTCGTCCGCCTGCCGATGGAGCGGCGGTTTGTGTAACTCCAGAAAAACTCGCATCGATAGCCGCCCAATTAGGCCCAAATGCGGAAGTTGTAGCTGATTTTCGCTCGGAAACGGCCGCTGCAGAAACCACCCTTTACCCAGCCGGCGAGCAGATCCTCGCTGTTCTCGCCAGACGGCCCTGCACGCTCGATGATATGTGCCAGTCGATGGGCCTTGCCAGGGGCGAAGTTGTAAAAAATCTCGCATTTTTAGAAAGAAACGGCTTGGTCACATCACAACGCACCGAAGGACGGCTTTTTTACAAATTAAAATAGCCCCTTCACCTCTTGGCCATCTCCTCCACCCCATAAACCGCCGCCAAAGGCAGTGCGTTTTCAGGTCTTGACAGTTGTGGAGAGGCGATGTACGATTTCGGCACAGCCGGGGCTTTTCTGACAGGAACACAGGATAGTTTTTTCGGGTTTAAGGTTGGGAGAAAAAAATGGGGAAAAAAATATTCTTTATTGCCCTTTTATTTACAAGTAATCTTGCTTTTGGTGGCTCTGCAAATATAACATTAGAGTCGTTAGCAGATATCTGCGAAGCAATGGAAAAGGCTATTTTAGATGTTACGGTAGAATACGAATTTTCAATCGACCCACCACCGAAAAAACAAGCCGGTGTATTAACTGGAGTAGGACCCCGAAAATACACATGGTCTGCTGCAAAACCATTTGCAGAGTTATCTAAATCTTCTTGCGACTATTCTCTAATGAATGAACATGGAGACACTTGGAATGTTCATCAGTTACAGGCTTATAATGGCAAGATTGCTAAACAATACAAGTTGGGGGGTTGGCCGAATATAAGATCAGCAGGGATAATAACAGATAAAAGAAACTTTAAGCCAAGAAAAAGTGCAACTCCTTTACTCTATACCGTGCATTACTTTGCAGATGAATATTTTACTCTTTCCCAACTTCTAAGAGAGAAAGAAAAAGTAACAGTAACTTTAGATAATAACATTGTGAATGTAAATAATTTCAATGCAATTTGCATTAATGTTTACGCTCATATGGACGAACAAAAAGTGCTTGCACAACGCGTTTTCTTTTCGATAGAACACAACTTTACACTTATTAAAATTGAATCCTTTAATGGGAGAACTTCTGCCGGCAGTTTTGACGTGCTGGAGTTAAAGGAGGTTGAAAAAGGCGTATGGTTTCCTGTACAGGGATGCCATAATCCACCTGACCCTAATCCTCTTAAAACCCCAAAAAATATTTACCGGGCCAGCAAGGTCATACTGAATCAAGGTTTAAAGAAAGATTTTTTTGATATAGAATTTCCACCAGGGGCAAAAGTGCATGATGAAATAACAGGTTTAAGATACATCATCAGGCCAACTGGGGAACAATTTGATAATTGGCTAAAAAGAGTATTATCGAATACATCATCAAATCCAGTTTTTTTACATAAAGTCATATTTGTGGCCTTTTTATTGATAGTCATAGCGGTTGGTATGATTTTTGTTTTTACAAGGAGAAAAAAAGGGAAAGAGAAAAGCTCGGCGGGCTGATCTCGATACTGGCTAATAAGCTGGCCAGGCGAAGCTGAAAATACCAGTTCTTTGTTGGCAATGCCGTTTTACTGCCGTCCGGATTTTCTTTGTAATATGTTGCTTTGAATGGTTTCATAATTCACCTGCTCTTTCGATTATTTCCCTATTCAGCTTTGCCGTTTCTTGCAGACTTGTCGCCCTAACTAGATGTTCCTTGAGCATTACTGCCAAGCTCTCGAAGGCAGTAGTATTGTCTTTAAGCCTTTGGAGCATATCCGCATACAACTTTTCTTTGTCTGTATCTGCGTTCAACTTCTCAACATCCTCAAGCGGGTCAGATCGCAGCTTTTTGGTCTTATGCATCCAGCGGGTAAAACTCTTAATTGCTGTCAACTTTGCGTTGATCGTCCTGTCCCCTGTACCGGCCTGTTTTAGTGCCTTAATATGTTCGTTGAGGATATCGCTGTCAACATCGCTGGGGTACTCAAAATCACATTCCTCAAAAATGATATTGATATAACTTTTTACACCCCGGATATGTTTTGCCGTGTTGCCCTTTGCCTCAAGTTTATTCTCATAGTCGGCAAGGTGCTCAGTCAACAGCTTACGGCCTGCATCCGCAAACTTCTTTTCACGCCTGTCAACAATGCCCCTGCTTTCAAGTAGAACATTCTGTTCGAGTTTCCTGGCAAGGGCACAAGTTACAGCTTTATCGGCAGTGCCCTTGACGGTTTGCCTGCATCCGTTCCCATCGGTGTACCCGATGTAATAACTTTTATACCCTTTTCGTTTGTAAATACTTGCCATGATAATCACCTTTGCCCTTTTAACTGTTTTAAGGTTTTATGGGTATACCCATATAAGTTATTTCATAAGAAGTAGGTGTTTGACGGTCTGGGTGGAAACCGCTCACAGTTAGTACTTTGAACATATAACCATCCTCTTGCCCTTCGCGTGGATTTGGCAAAGCCATGGCCAGCCTCCATAAAGTAACAATGTTTTGTCGGGGCCGATTATACAGTTACCGGGCCGGGGATGTCAAGAGGCGGATTTTTCGGGTCTTGACAATTTGGTGGTTGTAAAGTAGTATTCAAGTACGGTCGGGGATCATCATCTGGGGCGATATTACGATTTGGGTTTAAGATTGGGAGAAAAAAAATGAGGCACAAGCTGACACCTTTAATTCCCCCATGGCCCCCTTAACGGTCCAGCATCATTAATCGGTTTTTATTTTGCTAACTAAACATACCCTGAAATTTTTCGACAGCTTCTGTAAATACAGGACTTGAATGCTCTGGCTTGTCAGATTGTGAAGCGAATGCGACACCAGTAATAAGCATTCTTGTTGGTCGGCCTGATGATAATGCGCCGGGAACACGTAGGTTTCGCTCAATATCATCTTTTCTTGCTACAATATTAACTTGAACTTCGGAAACACCCAATTTTTTTGCTTGCAGAATCGCAAACCCAACGACTGTATCTGTTCTATGTGCAACTTGCCAAATAATCCTTCCATCAGGTTCGGGAAGATCGAATGTGGCCTCATCTGCCCCAAAATCGAAAGCAAGAACATCATTCACTTCTTCATATGTGACTGTAACATTTGTTTCTAATTCCGGAATTTTGCCAGTACACATAACCTCAGGCTTTTGGTATGTCTCAAGAAGCCGTAGCTCACGTTCAACAGAAGAGATAGGCATCCATTCACAGCCCGGACTAAAACATCTATAACGACCAAAGTAGGCATCATATTCTAAAGTCCATTTTTTGCACTCTGGGCATTGTTTCATTTTTCTTCTCCATAAAGTCTGAAATAGGCCCTAAATGTTACTCCATTAAAAAAACGATCTTTAACCTTTCCCTTAAGAATAGATTTTGCACTTTGGTCAGGATAAGGCTCAAGATATACCATTTCTTTTATTCCCAAATTGGCAATTTTATTTGCACACATTCTACAAGGATATGTGGTGGTATACAAAACACATTCGCTAAGTGGCACTGACCTGCCGTTACGAGCCAAGTTAACAATAGCGTTTTCTTCAGCATGAAGGGCACGACAATAATCTAATATCTTAAATTTTTTCTTGAATAAAAGTTTTATATTCTCCGCCTTACTTACAACTTCCGGAACCGTGCTTTGCAAAGATTCAAAGAACTCGTTAGTAAGTTTTTCCCTATGGCACATTTTGAATTTTTGAAGACATGGTGTATCGTCTATCGGGACTTCATTGAAGCCCGAACTAATCACATTACCTTGTGAATCAACGATAATAGTCCCTACTTTCCTTCTATCACAACTTGAGCGTTGGCTTGTAGCGTATGCCATTGCCATTATAGTTTCATCTTGTCGTATTGGCTGCTGCTTCCTTAAAGGCTGTTCAGTAAGGTCTATATATCGCTTGACTTGACCAGCAAAATCCTGAAAGGCTGCGTTTCCTACAGCATCAAATATCTTATCGTTTGTGATAACAACATCTGCTTCGTAAAAGCAGTTTCCTACTTTCTGCCCATGTGAGGGATTATCTTCACCGGTATCATTTTCATCGTCACTGTCAAACAATCTTCTATTACGATCATATACGGATTCGACTCTTTTCCATCTATCTTCTTTTTCAGCATAAACGCCAAACAAAAAAAAGTTATTAGCAAATTCTTTTCGAAAAGCACGAACTTCTGCTGGGTTCCTAATACTGTCGATTACCCATTTACCATTTCCGTCCTTTTGTGGATTTTCAACAATTATCTTTGCAATCTTTTCCGCAAAGTAGCCATGACCTTCTTGTTCGCGAATCTTGTCACCAAATTCTTGTAATTCTCGCTTTGGACAGTCATCAGGGTCTTTTCCTGTTTTCTTCCTAAATAACGGCCTAAGCACATCTCTTGATAAAGAACGCCAATGATATCCTTCCTTGTCTTTGATAATATGCTCGGCTATGTAGCTACAACCACTCCCAAATGAGCCTGTAAGCCCTATGATATGAGTATTGTTGGTGTCCACTTCGGCCATACTCCAGAAATAATACTAACTTGCTAGCGGATGTCAAGGAAATTTATATTCTGTTGGGCTATTCCCTCATAGGACACACTTGTGAGTGCAGAAAGGCTCAAATGCATACCCATGTTCCATTTGGATTCTGATGAGCGCCTGTATGTGCCCCACCACAGACCCATGTTCCATTCGGGTTCTGATGAGCGCCTGTATGTGCCCCACCACAGACCCATGTTCCATTCGGGTTCTGATGAGCGCCTGTATGTGCCCCACCACAGACCCATGTTCCATTCGGGTTCTTATGAGCGCCTGTATGTGCCCCACCACAGACCCATGTTCCATTTGGATTCTTATGAGCGCCTGTATGTGCCCCACCACAGACCCATGTTCCATTCGGGTTCTGATGAGCGCCTGTGTGGCCTTTGTAAATCCGGTCTGTTGTATTTTTTCTTTCGTTCGTCATCCCATTTTCCCTTACATAAACAAACCCCTCTATTTTTGCCGTGCAAATCTTTTTTGTTAGTCGCGGCAATATTTTTACTTACTTCGTGCGGTTTTTGGGCATATTCGGCGGCGGTTTTTCATGACTCATACCCAGAATATGGCCTATTATACCCGTTCCTGTTATCTTGTCCAATGGTATTTGGTATTTTCCCCGCCGTCGACGGACGGTGGTTAGCCGCCCGCCGGGGAGGGGGTTAGTTGGCCCAGTGGTAAAAATTTTCCTTTTTACCAGAAAAAGATATTAACTTTTCAAAGAGTTTTTTTAAAAAAGGCATAAGGCAAAAGGCATAAGGCACAAAAAATCAGCGTCATCCGCGTAATCCGCGGTTAATTATCTTTTATTTTCTCCGGCGGGAAAGTTCAGGCATGCAAACTCTCCATGCAGTACCTTTGCCCTTTCATCATAGGCCCTGGCGGCGGCGATCTCATTGTCAAAGAGCCCGATGTGGTATATTTTTCTATTTAGCTGGATTGCAGCGCCCCACTTTTTGCTTTTCCTTTTCCAGAAGACACCCTTGTACTTCGAACTGCCCCTTCTCGAAGTTGCATTGAGATTGTTCTGGGCTATCGAGCATAATCGAAGATTGCTCCTGCAATTGTTCAAACCATTATGGTCGATATGGTCAACGAATAAATGGCTGGGGGCGTTCATTATCGCACGGTGCATCTTGACGTATTTGCCGTTGCGTTTTCTGGTGGCATAAAATTTGGTTTTGTCAGGTCCGTTGGCGCACCAGTTATATTTGGCCAGCCGGTAGTAATCGCCGGCGTCAACGAGGGCGAACTTTCCGCGGGTAAGCGGGATGCGACGGACGGCTTGGTCGCCGAGTTTAAAATCCCCGCTCGGATAGAAGTTGGCACAGGATTGTTCCAGGAGGACGGCCCGCCACCTGCCGGGGTGGTCGGCTTTTTGCATACACATCAGGGCAGGGCGGTTGGGGCCCATTAACCAGGTCGAAAAAAAACAGTTATCACAACGGATAAGATTCGTATTGCGTATGTCGTGATGCGTATTGCGTATCATAAATTCAAAATCAAAAATTAAATATCAAAATGCAAAATTCAGAGACTACAAAAAAAGTAGCCCCCCCACCCTTTGCACGAACTTGCGTCTCTCATGCGAAAATGGCCAATTTTTTAACATGCGAAAATCGGTAACTGCTGGCAGGATAAGGAGATAAATTTTTTTATTTTTATTGCCAATAGCACGATAGTGCAAGCGTAATCCATGCTATTTTGATATTATATATCAAAATAGTATGGATTAGTTTTTAGTGTTTAATTTTTAGTTTTGAGTTGAGGAACCGCACCTTGGGCGTAAACTGCCGCGGGGATATTTAAATAGATCCCTCCACTCCACGATGCTCCGCATCGCTGCGGTCGGGACGACAATATCCTGGGGTGTAGGGAATAATTTGGTAGCTTGCCCCATAGGGGGGTGGGCCGTGGGCACGCGGAATCTACGGGTAAATCCCACAATTGCAGTTTTTCAAGTTATATCCCGCGCTCATCTGTAATCCGCTATATTTTCTCTCGGCAAAATATACCAAAGTGTCCGATAAAATATTAAACAGATGGCCTTTAGGTGTTTTTGGCTGAATATATAGGTAAAATTATGCGAAAATGTAGTTTTTCACTAAAGCTTTATAGAGGGTTTGGCGAAAAAGGGATAGGGAGCTGTGAGATTGACAATTAAATAAGTCTTAAGTTTTAATCGCCTGTTCGTGAACAAAAACTTGTAAAGCAAAGTCTGCCTCTGGCCCGATAGATATTATAGGACCCTAATGCGCGGTCGGTTGCCTCATATTTCTCCGAGCCTTTGTTAAGTAGGTCCGAATAATTGACGATAATTCTCTCCAGAGCGGATATTTGCACAAAAAAACCATTTATTTGCCTATAAATCTCGAAAAGTACTTTAGAAAAGTGCATCCAGCCCGATAAAAACAGTAGGCAGATGTATTATGTGTTACAGAATCTATTGAGATTGCGAGCGAGTTTAATGAATGACCAGACCAGGCAGCTTGTGCTGAATAAGGGTTCAGAGAAGTATATATTTCGCTATGAGGATGGCTGTCAGTCCCAGCTTTTGGATTCGCTGGTCGCTCAGGCAGGTAACAGCCAGACCGATTTTGACTGGTTCGATGCCGCTGTTTTGAGTTTCAAACTTACGCAGTCGCTCATCGGACAGGCGGATAAACTTTTGTGCAGGGATCTTTGCAAGTCCCCGCAGCCCTGCCAGGACCAGTAACGCTGGTTGATTTGGTTAGTGTGTAAACGGATTTACTCTTACTAAACGTATGATATTTTTCAAAAGGCAGGTACATTATGGACGATTGCGTTGTTAGAAGTGAGTTTTTGAACTATCTCAGACACGAGAAGCATTTCTCCGAGCATACAGCAAAGTGTTATGGAGCGGATTTAGTTCAGTTTTCCAATTTTTTGCAGGCCGGCGGTAATGGTAACCCTGCCAGCAGCGGCGACCCATCCAACCCATGGTCTTCCAGCGGCGGGACGGCGACAGCAGTTGCTGCAAAAACCGACTTGCAGCAGTTAATTCTTGCTGCCGATGTGAATACGATAAGGTCGTATATGTCGCAACTGCTCGAACAGCAGTACTCGAAATCTACTACGGCTCGTAAGATTGCAACTTTGCGAAGTTTCTACAAGTTTCTTGTAAAGCGCAATTATATCGAATCGAATCCCGTCATATCCATCAAGACACCAAAACAGGAAAAAAAGCTCCCTAAGTTTCTTGATCTGGCGGATATTGAACGGCTTCTGAATACACCTCCGTCTGATTCGTGGCTCGGTGCAAGGGACAAGGCGATTCTTGAGGTCCTTTACAGTACCGGTATGAGAGTTAGCGAAGTTGTTTCGCTGAATATGGATGATGTCGATTTTCTCGGAGAGGTGATCCATATAAGGGGCAAGGGCAAAAAAGAAAGACTCTCCCCGATAGGCTCCAGTGCGTTGCAGGCTATCCAGAACTATATCGAATTTCGAAACAAGAGGATGGTTAACGACAGTAACTTCGATGCTAAGGTTTTATTCGCGAATAAACACGGTCAGCGATTGAGTACCAGAAGTGTTCGCCGTAAGATGGATAAATATCTGCGGCAGGCAGGGCTGGATCCATCGATCAGCCCGCATACACTTCGCCATAGTTTTGCTACGCATATGCTCAATAATGGTGCCGACCTTAGAAGTGTACAGGAAATGCTTGGCCATCAGTCGCTTTCAACTACGCAGATCTATACGCATGTCAGCACGACGAGGATAAAAAATGTTTACGACAGTTCGCATCCTCGTGATACTTTCGGTTAGCAGCTAATGTTATTATAATATGGCTTGCCACCATTATACTTTCGTAAAAAGCCCGCAATTAGCGGGCTTTTTCGTTTATCAGGCCATTGACGATCATCCTGACCGCAACGGTTTTTGCCATGCTTCTTTCAGCTCATTAATATCGGCATCGATAACCTTCGGGCCGTCCGCCGATTTTATAACGAGCCTTTTTTCTTCCGTAACTTTTCCGATTTGACCGAATGGAAGGTTCAGCATAAGCTTTGCGAACGCGTCAAATTTTTCCGGCGGTACTTCGACGATATACCTTGAGTTTGATTCACTAAATAGTTTGGTATCATCCCGAATGCAGTCTTCGGTCGCCGGCAGTCCCCGCAAATCCGCTTCGATCCCAAGTTCTCCGGCAAATGCCATCTCCGCAAGCGCCACAGCCAGTCCGCCTTCGCAGCAATCGTGGCAGCTTACCAGCAGTCCATCGCTTATGGCCTTTGCGATTCTACGGGCGGTTTGGGCGGCTGTTTTCAGATCCACCTTTGGTACATTGGCGCCAACATGGCCGTTTACCTTATAATAGTGAGACCCACCCAGCTCGTTTTTCGTAAGGCCGATGGCGAAGATGAGATTTCCGGCCTTTTTAGCATCCATCGTTATGCACTTGTTAACATCGTCAACGATACTAATCGCGCTGATCAATAGAGTCGGCGGGATAGCGATTCTTTTGCCGTCGTCGCAGAGGAATTCGTTATTCAGCGAATCCTTTCCTGATATGAACGGAGCCTCAAATGCCATCGCGCCATCGTAACAGGCCTGCGATGCCCTTACAACGCTGCCGAGCGTTTCCGGACGGGAGCAGTCTCCCCAGCAGTAATTGTCCAAGAGGGCGATCCTGTCGGCCCTGGCGCCGACGGAGACGATGTTACGAATTGCCTCATCGATTCCGCTAAGAGCCATCCAGTACGGGTCGATATCGCCATAGCACGGGTTCATCCCGCAGCTTATCGCAATGCCCTTATTGCTGTCGAGCTTTGGCTTTACGACAGCGGCGCCGGACGGGCCGTCATTATTTGCACCGGTCAGCGGCTTGATAACGCTTCCACCCTGCACCTCGTGGTCGTACTGGCGGATAACCCATTCCTTACTCGCTACATTATAACTTTCAAGTATAGCCGCAAGGTCGTCGTTGTAATTGTCCTTTTTGTCGATAGTCGGTTCCGCCAGGTCGCCCTTTTTCCAGACAGCCTTTCGCGAATATTTCGGTACGCCATCGTGCAGGAAGTCCATATCAATTTGGCCGACCTGCTGGCCGTCATAGCGCAGAGTCAGTGTTTTATCGCGGGTAAAAGAACCTATTACGGTTGACTGGACATCTTCGGCATCGAAGAGTTTTGTTATCGCATCGATATTTTCCGGTTTTACGGCGACGACCATCCGTTCCTGCGCCTCGCTTATCCATATCTCGGTATAGTTTAGCCCGGTGTATTTTAGCGGCACCTTCTCAAGGTTGACTTCGGCTCCCAGTTCCCGGCCCATTTCACCGACCGCGCTGCTTAGTCCGCCTGCTCCGCAGTCTGTTATCGCTTCATACAGTTCCGCGTCCCTTGCCTGAAGGAGGGTATCGAGCATTTTCTTTTCGACTATCGGGTTGCCTATCTGCACGGCGTGTGAGAATATGTCTTCGTGTTCATGCGTCATTTCACCGCTGGAGAATGTTGCCCCGTGTATCCCGTCTCTGCCTGTACGTCCACCGACTACCACTATCAGGTTACCGCTTTGGGGGTTCTTGAAACATTTGTCCCGCGGTATTGTCCCGATATTGCCGCAGAATACCAGCGGATTTGCCATATACCTGTCATCGAAATAGATCGCTCCGTTGACGGTAGGTATTCCCATTCTGTTGCCATAGTCCCTTACGCCGGAGACTACTCCTCTCATAATCCGCCGCGGGTGCAGTACGCCCTTTGGTATATCTTCGAGTTTTGTATCAGGCGGGCCGAAACAGAATATGTCCGTATTGGCGATTGGTTTTGCACCCATACCCGTGCCCATCGGGTCGCGGATGACTCCGCCTATTCCGGTTGCCGCTCCGCCGTATGGGTCCAGTGCGGATGGGTGGTTGTGGGTTTCGACCTTAAAACAGACGGCGGTATCGTCATCAAAATCGATTACGCCGGCGTTGTCGGCAAAGACCGAGATACACCAGTCTTTATCGAGCTGCTTGGTTGCGCCAAAGACGGTCTCTTTCAGCAGATTATCGAAATGCAGATGCTGGCCGTCAAAGTCCATATCGACACTGCTCTTCAGCGTTTTGTGTACGCAGTGTTCGCTCCATGTCTGGGCGAGTGTTTCCAGTTCTACATCTGTAGGGTCTCTGCCGATGCCGTGGTAATGTTCCTGTATCGTTTGCATCTCCGTCAGGTTCAGGAACATATCCTTATCTTTGCTCAGTTTTATTAATCCTTCATCGTCGAGGCTGCTGATCGTTATATGGTTTACCGAAAGTTCGTACCGGCTTGTATGGGCACCCGGCGGTTCGGTGTCGCTGCCGTAAATAACCTGCTCGATACAGTCGTTGGCGAGTACCCGCTTTGCTATCGTATCGCAATCGTAGTCGCTTAAATTTCCAAGCAGCACATACTTTTTAGCGGTGCGGACCGTCTGTGCCTCCAAGCCCATATCCCGGAGCGCGGCCATTACCGATTCTGCTACGGGGTCTGTAACTCCGCTTTTCAGATGGACCTCTATAAGTGTCGCTTTCATCGGGCCTGCGGGTGCGGAAGTCCTGCCGATGTAGTATTCCTGGCAGACAGTATCTGTAATCAACTCGCCAGCTATCCTTTTGGCAAAAGCCTTATCGAAGTCAGCTTCGATAAGATACACCATCGCCGATGACACTTCCTCGATGGTTTTTATTCCGAGTTCATTAATCTTCTCAAGCACTTCCTGGCCGTGCGCATCATTGAAACCGGCCTTGCCAGAAACCTCAAATCGCCATACTTTCACAGCAGCTCCTTGCTTTATTTTGTTTTTATATCCCGTCAAATTACCAACAAAACCGACATCATCACCATATTGAAATATGATGGCGGTTTGTCGCAACCCCTGTCCAATAAAGGCGTTACGGTGGAATCGCATCCGAGTCCTGTAACTCTAAAACTTACCGTCAAAACGGTGATATGTCAATTTTTTTCTTCTCTTTATCAACTAAATATGCTAAAAGGATAAATTAAAGGTGTCTGACCCCTTTAATTCTTCTTACCCAGCCCCAAACTTCTGCTTGAACCGGTCGGTAAAAGTCGTATAATAAGATCGCCACGGCAATCGAGACAGAATCAACTTTGGTTGACCAGCCGGAAAAAACCCAACTCGAATATCGCATCATAGCAATCAATAAATCCGGCGAAGGACAGCCGAGTAATACGGTTATGGTGGTGTTGTGAGGAATGAAATCTCGATAAAAGGAGTTGACATGGACATATCAATTGCATCTACAGTAAGTATAAGAGAATCTGGTCTTGATGAGTATTGGCTGCAAGATCAAATATACGAAAATCCTACATGCCTTGGACTTGGTGATTTAGAATCAGTTGCAAAAGAAAAGCAACAGTCTTCTGGTGGAAGGCTTGATATCCTACTAAAAAATCCAGAAGATGACTCTATGTATGAAGTCGAGGTCATGCTTGGTGAAACAGATGAGAGCCATATTGTCAGGACGATAGAATATTGGGATAATGAAAAAAGGAAATGGCCACAACGCCAACATTATGCAGTTTTAGTAGCGGAAAGTATTACGAAAAGATTTTTTAATGTCATACATCTTTTCAGCCACTCAATACCGATTATTGCAATTCAGGTAAACCTTATAGTCTCGAACAATCAAAAGTTGCTTCATTTCTCAAAAATCCTCGACACCTATGAAGAGCCAGAGGATCCAATTGAAAAAGTACACGATGAAGTGTTCTGGAGAAAAAAATCTACTTGGACCGTTGACGCAGCAAATGAACTACTCGCGACAATTGGCGATATATTTGAATCGCCATCGTTAAGTTATGTACAAAGCTACATAGCTATCAGAGTGTCGGGCAATAACTATTTCTGGTTCCATAAGCGGAGGACCCCCAAATCACTTTTTGGTTTTCGTATATCAGGTGATTATGTAGAAGAAGCAGCAAAATTATTAGATGAACAAAGTGTTTCTTTTATCAAAACGCGAAAAGGCATTAAATTTACAGTTGACAAAGACTTTATTAAAAAACATGCAGATTTGTTAAGGCAGATCGCTGAATCGGTTAAAGAAACATGGAAGAAGTAGCTTTGCATCGTGGCGTTGTGGGTTTACAATATGGCATTGTAAGGTTACATCGTGGCATTGCTGGCTTGCAATGAGGCGTTGTAAACGGGCAAACTTGTCCTCGCGCAGGCGGGGAAAGGAGGGTAAGTCGTTGTTTTTACGGCAGTTAGGTAAATGAACAAGAAAATACAGCAACTTCTTATGCTGGCAGAAACAGTCTGTGTTTCCCGTTTTATACAGACTGTGTAATTATTGTTGGGCTTCGAAGATAGGAGAAACAAATGGATGATAGGCAACTAATCTCTAATTCAATCAGTGCGGTATTTTGCTGGCATCATGGCGATTTACAAAGACTTCACCTATGCCTCGAAAAGGGATACTGTGATCTTTACCCTATAGGCCCTCGTTGCTCTAAGTGGTGGAATAAGCTCAAAGTTAAGGTTGGCGACGAGGTACGATTCAGTGTAAAAGGCGAAATCGTAGCGGTTGGCAGAATACAAAGCGAACCTTACGACCTATCCAAAATACAGAAAATTCAACCCGTGCATCCAGACTGGCCTGGCGCCGTAGACATAGAGAACGTAAGGTTTCTCGATGGCGGGACCTGCAGTTCTACTCCCAGAGTTGGAAGTCATAGGTTATAAATGATCCAATATAATTTGCCGAAAGTGGGAGATTGAGGATACTGCTGGCTCAGAAAGAGTGAAAGAAAGTAAAGCCTAACAACTCGCTGCACCCAACGCCGCTATATGGTGCGGGTGAGATCTGGCGTTCCGGTGAAATCCGAGACAACATCGGGCAATTAAAGACGAATTTTCTGAGCAGGAAGCCCTCGACCCATTCGACTTCGCTCAGGGCAGAGAGGTGTTGGTTTCAAAAAGGTTGTTTGAGGAAATCCTTGAACGTATCCATCAGTTGAAACCTGTGGGCATTGGATACGGTTAATGATAAGAATCGCTGAAAAACCTGGATTTCAGATGGGTACACTGGTTGAGGTACGTCAAATAAACGATAATTAGTTGCTAAATTCATGTTTTTGCTGTTATTGTGGCTGAAATAGTCTCAAAATGAAGCTGGAAACCTTGACTTTTTGAGATCAATTTGATATTCTATTGAAAAAGAGGCTCAGCGGTGCAAGCTGGGCTGAAATATATAAGATTATATGGGAAATCCCGCATCAGAGGTGGCGGTGCGGTTCCAACCGGATATATGAACGAAAATTATGGTAAATACAACGACAACAAATAACGGCTTGCAGTATCTGCCGTTCGAAGATAAGATTGCCCGACTCGACAGCCAGATTGCTGAGCTAAAGCAGCTCTCATCGCAGAAGGGTATCGACTACGCAGACGAGATACGCAAACTCCAGAGATCTCAGACGGCTGAACTAAAACGGGTCTATTCGAACCTTACCGCCTGGCAGAGCGTTCAGGTAACCCGGCATCCGCAACGCCCACAACTGATGGACTATATGAACCTGATGGTTAAGGATATGCGTCAGCTGCACGGCGATAGATGTTACGGCGATGACAAAGCCATCGTTACAGCGCTTGGCCATATCGGCAGGGAAAAATGCCTTATCGTCGGGCAGAATAAGGGCAGAGAGACAAAGGATAAAATCGCCTGTAACTTCGGCTGTCCAAACCCGGAAGGGTACAGGAAGGCTCTGGCGAAAATGAAACTTGCCGAGAAGTTCAATCTTCCGATAGTTACATTTATCGATACACCCGGCGCATATCCCGGTATCGGCGCCGAGGAAAGGGGCCAGGCACAGGCAATCGCCAAAAACCTTATGGAGATGTCCCGTCTGAGAGTTCCCATCATCTGTATAGTTATCGGTGAAGGCGGCAGCGGCGGAGCACTCGGGATCGGCATCGGCGACAGAATGGCGATGCTTGAGTTTTCATATTATTCGGTAATCTCACCGGAAGGATGTGCCGCGATACTCTGGCGCGACGGTTCCAAGGCACCGCAGGCAGCCGAGGCATTAAAACTTACCAGCGGAGATCTGAAATCGCTCGAACTCGTTGATACCATCATCCCGGAACCATTAGGCGGTGCGCATCGAAGTATTCACGATATGATTTATAATGTCGAGCAGTACATAATAAAGACGCTCCGCGATTTGAAGCGTACGAAGATGGATAACCTTATCGAGAATCGCTACAAGAGGCTTCGTGCGATTGGTGCCAGCTGCGCAAAGGCGGAAAAGATAAAGGCCGTCAAGCCGAAACTTCCCGACAGAGTATCAGTCGCGGCCCAGCTGGAAAAAGCCAAAACCGCTGCTGCAACTCAAAGCTCAGAACTCAAAACGTAAAGCTTACAGTTCTTCCGGCACCGGGCCTATCAATGCTTCGTACTGCTTGAATGTTGATTTGTTGCCGCTTGCGATCGTTTCCCCCAATGCCTTGATCTTGACTGCGTTTTTGGTTATGAATCGCTCGGCTACCATCATTTTTCGTTTGGCCATACTAATCGTGGGGCTGTCCCCATTACTGCCGGCCACGGCTGTTTCCATCACAACCTCAGTTGAGGCCTGTGAGCAGAACAGGTAGCCGATGATTATATCGATCGCGATATCGACAATATTTCTGCCGTAAAGTTCCATATAGTCAATTCCCGCCTCTTTGATATATGCTGCGGATTTTTTGAGTATTTCGGTCCCCTCGACGAGCAAATCGATCATTGGTTTTACTTCATCGCAGTAGTCCATTTTGGCGAGTTTGGCGATATATTTTTCGCCCGTCCCGCCGCAAACACCTCTTACCGACGCGACAATCTGCAGTTGGCTGGTTCCCTCGTAAATTGTTGTAATTCTTGCATCTCGTGCGTGCCGTTCACATGGATAGTCCCGCATAAAACCGCTTCCGCCGAGTACCTGAATCGAATCGTAGGCAACGGTGTTGCACATCTCCGAGCAGTAGTATTTGCTCATCGGGGTCAGCATTGCAGCTTGTCGTTTAATCTTACGAAGCTTATTCTTTGCTTTTTTTGCCTTTTTTGCCTTATCGCCGCCGGCGGTTTCGATTATCTTGTTCAGACCAATCTCCACATCGACTACCCTACTTGTTTCGTACAGAAGTGCCCGTCCGGCCTCGATAGAAATTTTCATATCGATAACCATATCGCGAACCGCGGGCAATTTTTCGATGGCAACACCGAATTGTTCTCTGCTTGCGGCGTAATCGCGGGCGACTCGATATGTCGCCTCCGCGATACCCATCGATTGAGCGGCAATACCAATTCTTGCTCCGTTCATAAGACTCATAACATAAGTAACAAGCCCTCTCTGCCTCTCACCGATTATTTCGCAAGGTGTGTTGTCGAAGAATATCTCGCAAGTCGGTGAGCCGTGGATACCGAGTTTGTCCTCCAGCCGGCGGACGTTAACTGTTGGCCCTCTGTCGCATACGAACAGGCTCAGGCCAAGCCCTCCGGCTCTATCCGGCTCGCTTCTGGCAAGGACGAGAAGTACATCTCCGCAACCGTTAGTTATGAACCGTTTGACACCGTGAAGGATCCAGTCGCCCTTATCATTCTGAAACGCTTTAAGTTTACATGCCTGCAAATCTGAACCGGCATCAGGTTCTGTAAGTACCATGGCACCGGTAACTTTTCCCGATGAGAACTCGCGGAGATACTTTTGTTTGATCTCCTCGGAAGCGAATACGTTAATGGTCTCTCCGATACCCTGCAAACCGAAGATATTCATAAGAGATGCATCGGCGCGGGAAACCATCTCTATTGCCGCCGTATATACCACATTGGGGAAGTTTATCCCACCGAACCGATGCGGCAGTGTGAAACCCATTACCTCCGCCTTTCCGAGTGCGTCAATCGCCTCGGCTATTCCGTCGGCGTATGTAACAGTTCCATCGTCGTTGAGTGTATTGCCCTGGCGGTCAATGGCCTCGCTGCGAGGAGCAATAAAGTCGCCGCATAACCCGCCGACGGTGTCGAGAACGAGCTTGTAGTTTTCTACGGCCTCTTCGGCATCGGCAGGGGCACAGTCAAACTCTCCGCTGAAGCGAAACTGCTCCTCGGCAAACTCCGCAAGGCTGCCAAGGTCAATATGTTCCATCAAAAACTGAATATCGTCATTGTCTTTATAAAAGTTGGCCATTAAACACCATTTTAATTGATTATTGATTATTTTATAAAATAGCATCGGCCAAAGTTTACGCCCAAGGTGGCCGAATCCACAGTTTTGCACTTTACACTTTGCACTTTATACTTTTCCCCTTATCGCTTTTATCATCATTGGTACGACCTCGTTCAGGTCGCCTACGATTTTGTAATGGGCCACAGAAAAGATCGGGGCATCGGGATCGTTATTGACGGCGACAATCTTACTGCTCTCGCACATTCCGGCCTGATGCTGGATGGCACCGCTTATACCAACAGCCACATACAAACTCGGCCGCACGGTAGTTCCGGTCTGGCCGACCTGGTGGTCACTGTCGATATAGCCGAGGTCAACGGCGGCGCGGGTGGCACCAGCGGATGCACCGAGGCACCCGGCAAGTTCGTGGATGAGCCGGAAATTACTTTTACTGCCAACACCTGCTCCGCCGGAGACGATTATTCTTGCCGCCTTCAGGTTCACTTTCTTTTCCTGCCTGTGCTCGTTAAGAATTTCGATTGCAAGATGCTTATCGCTGATTTTAGCTTTTTCTGTAATAACGGTTACTTTTCTTTTGGTATCGGTTTCCGGCATCGGCATAACACCTTCACGAACGGTAGCCATTTGCGGCCAGCGGTCGTAATTAATAATCGTTGCAACGATATTTCCGCCGAAAGCCGGACGAATCTGAAACAGCAGATTCTTATGAACATCGCCGGTCTTTGTGATTTCATGGTCGCCTATCTGCAAATCCGTACAGTCGGCAGTAAGGCCGGCCTTGATGGCACTTGCTATTCGCGGGGCAAGATCGCGGCCGCAGGCGGTGGCGCCGTAAAGAACTATCTGCGGTTCATACTTGTCGATTAAATCGCAGATTACCTTTGTGTAGGAGTTGGCCTGGTAATCGGCAAGTTTGCTGTCCTCAACAAGGTAAACCTTGTCGGCACCGTAATGGCAAAGCTCTTTTGTCAGACCTTTGACATTATCGCCCGGAAGTACCGCGGCCAGATCCACGGATAATTCGTCGGCCAATTCTCTGCCCCTGCTTAGCAGTTCAATGGAGGTGTCCGCAAGGGCAGATTTATGCTGTTCTGCAAATACCCAAACCTCGCCGTTTCTGTTAACACCTATCATATCAAAAGTTCCTCATGTTGAATTGTTTCTGAAAGTTAAAATTATCCTATCGTATGCTCTTCAATTAATTCGTGAACCATTGCGGAGATTTCGGCTGCATCTGCTGCGACCTGCTTGCTCCCTTTTGCCTCAAGTACTACGCTTTGTATCTTGTGTACTTTTGTCGGCGACCCTTCTCTGCCGCAGAAGTTCAAATCCGCTTTTAGATAATCCAGATCCCACTGTTTTATCAGCAGTCCTTTTTGCTCAAGCGATTTTGCCTTTTCCTCGCTGCCGGCTTCCGCGGGACTTTGTACCTTTTTGTATTTCATTAGTTTTCGTGCAGCGGCCGCTCTCGGCTCGTTTGCAAGGTCAATTACTGTAAGCAGTGCCGGCAATTTACATTTTACCTGTTGGTATCCGTTGCCGATATTCCGCTGGATCGTTATATGTGAATTTTTTAATTCGATAAGTTTCTGTGCGTATGTTATCTGCGGGATGCCAAGTTTCTCTGCGGTTTGCGGGCCGACCTGTGCGGTGTCACCGTCGATGGCCTGCCTGCCGCAAAGGACAATATCATAGTCCAGTCTCTTTATCGCACAGCTTAGTATGTAGCTTGTCGCCAGTGTATCGCTTGCTGCGCATCTTCTGTCTGTTACCAGAATAACATCGTCTGCTCCGCGGTAGAGCGCCTCTCTTAGCACCTGGCTGGCGGCTGGCAGTCCCATTGTTATTGCGGTAACGCTGCCGCCGAATTTTTCTTTTATCTCAAGTGCGAATTCGAGTGCGTTGAGGTCCTCCGGATTGAAAATCGCAGGCAGGGCGCCTCTGTTGACGGTACCATCATCGTTCATCGCTTTGCCCGTAATCTTTTTTGTGTCAGGCACTTGCTTTATCAGTACAACACAATTATACGCCATAAATCATTCTCCATTGTTTGTTATGCTGCCGAAAGACAGATCTCAAAGTCGGGCCAGTTTAGCGGAATTTGCCGTCAAGTCAACCAAAAAACCCGAATCGATTGATATGCGGCATCTATTCGAAAAGATCAGACTTGTGATTTAACATTTTTTTTTCGGAGGTTCAGGCTTCGGAACTGCCGAGGAGTCACATCAACAAGCTCCTTGAATGTTCGTGTAAAATAGCTTTGATTGTTATAACCGACCTGAAAACAGATTTCCGTGCAGTTTTTATCGGTGGTCAGCAAAAGCCGTTTGGCTTGATCAATTCTTACGCTTGTAACATAATCGATGATTGTAATGCCCATCTGCTCCTTGAAAAGGTGCGAGAGCCGCGAAATTGAAAGGTGTGCCGATTTTGCGATTTCTGCAAGTGTCAGCTGGCGGTCATAATTTGTCTCGATATATTCAAGTGCAGGCCGTATCCTGCCGGTTTTGGATAGGTCCTGATGGTGATAGACGCTATCGATAAAATCGTCCAGCGCGCTGCTTATCCATAGGCAAATATCCTGCTGGTTATCGACGCTCAACACCATATTGATATAGTTGAGATTTTTTTCCAGCAGCAGATTAATATCCAGCCCTGCCTCGGCGGCGGCCCTGCTTAGAATACTCAGCAGCTCCACGAGCCTTGCCTTGAGGACATTCAGATTGCCGGGATTGTGGAACATGATCGTTCCCAGAAGCGTGTTCAGGATTTCTTTTGCCCCGGTTCTATCACCGATTTTGACCTTTCCGATGAGCTTTCGTTCGCTTTCGTAAGGGTATTTGTGATCGATACCGAGTTTTTTGCTGTCCTGTATAAACTGGCTGATTTCGGACTGCTGCTGGCTTCGCTGCCGTTTCCACTTCATAACCCGCGGGTCCAGTTCGGTTATTTCGTAGAGCAGGATAAAGAGGAACTCTGCGGCTTCATGAATTGCTCGCCCAGGTGCTATTGGCAGCGATGAAGCAGTTTTGACCAGTTGCGCCCGGTCAATCCGAAGTCCTCGCAGTCTTTTGGTGATGTCTTTTTCGGCAGAGTCATCGAATTGTTCCCAAAGACACTTTCCAAAGAACAGCCCGCCCAGCGGGACATCCTGATCCATAATCGGTACACATACCAGTACGATGCCCGCGTGGCAGAGGCAGGTATATGGCTGGCCGGTTTCGATGGCGAGACTCAGGCTTCGCTGGCGGTCCTGCTGGCATCTGCTGGCACCTGCTCTTGAGCTCCGGACGAGTTTGCAGAACGCGGGGTGGCAGCCGGGTGAGCTGAGCCGGCGAATCTGTTTGCCGTTCGCATCGGTCGTTTCAATGCCAAGGCCGAGGTGCCGTCTGAAATGACTCTCCAAAGAGGCGAAATGGCCCTTTGTGAGCATATCGGTAAGTTCAATTTTGGCAGCCATCCTGTTTTTCCTGTATTAGAGCCCTGTTTTAGCAAGATAGTATTATACGAAGTCAGGCCGGAAAAAGCAAGATAGTGTTAAAGTTTTTTTCTCTTGACCTGTTGCCAGGATGCAAGGACGAGAATACCGAACAGCAAACAACCCAAAGAATCACCCAGAAACCACAGAATGGGCATTTCCACTACCAGCCCTGTTATCCCACAAGCCACGCCAATGAATATCGAAGCAAGGCCCGTGAACGGTATCAACGCCGGGTATTTCATAGGGTTCAGTGCCAAAATGATCAAATACACTCCCGTCGCAACAGCCATGGCTGAACACACACGAACCACATAAACGAACAGCGGCGAATCCGGAAGATCAAGAGATTCGGCCCCAAAGAAGTTGGCAATGGCCTCCCATCCCGAGACAGGCATGAATAATCCATATCCCGACAGCAGGCACGCAATACCCGCTACCCACAGAAATATCTTTAATGTACGCATTTGATACCCCTTTCAATTAACAACATTTATTTCTCTTTGATTGTTTCATTTTATTTTAAGTTGACGGTCGTGAAAACACTTTTCTCACCTTAAATATAATACCGTGATTTTCCTGGGATTGCCACCATCTAACGCCTTTTTTTGCATAGCGTTGTGGTAAATTGGTTAATGGCTGGACTTTATTGGCGGTTTTGGTATCCTGTTGTTATGGACGATATTCGGACAAATTGCACAGCAAAGCCCGATTCTACTGTGGTTTACCCACTGGACAGTGAAGAAACGGTTGTCGGCTGGATTAGCGAAATTACCGGCGAATCTGCTGATACTGTTTTATTACGCCTGCGGCAGGAGTATGATAGTCCGGGTATCAATGAACAGCGGGGTTTTGCCGCGGCGGGCCTTGAAAGGCACATATGGAGCAGTGGACTTGAAGATTTTTATCTCCAGACCGATGCTTTTCTCTATGAACTGGCGGTGTGGAACTGCAACAGGCTAAAGCTTCGGATGCGGAAGTGGCTGGCTAACTATCTTTCCGGCAGCGGTCAGGGCCGCCTTAATATCCTGTGCATAGGCGATGGGCTTGGTTTTGATTCGGTCTACCTGAGCCAGATTGGTCATACCGTAGCATATTTTGAGATGGCCGGTTTTACGGAATCTTTCGCCAGAAGGGTTTTTGCCGAACACGGCGGGGCGATTATTGTATTGACCGACCCTGCACAGATACCGCAGAATGAATATGATGTTGTTGTCTGTCTTGATGTGCTGGAACATATCCACCAGCCGGGCAGATTTCTTGAGGATATTTCCGGTTATATTCGCCCTGGCGGGCGGTTGATCGTACATGCACCTTTTTATATGGTTTGCAGGACCAGCCCTACGCACTTAAAATCGAACCGTAAGTACAGTGGCAGTATTTCATTATACACCAAACGCAACCTCCGGTTCATTGATGGCGATTTCAGGTGGAACCCGCTTGTCTTTGAAAAGCCGGCGGACGGTTTAACGGCGGCATATCACAGGAATCTGTTAAAGCTTTTTTTGATCAGACTGATTGGTTTTTACTTTATGGTCGGTCGTTTTTGGTTCCTGCCTTTTTTGCCGATAAGGTACTATCGCAGGGGCCATCGCAACTGGTTCGGCAAATTTCAGGGTTGCCGTTAACGCGTTCTAATGCGCATTATTACTTCAGTTCATAGCCCATTACAATCGATTCTCGCATTTTTTTGCAGGTTGCAAAAAAAACTTTTTTATTTTTACGAATCTTTCTTGACATCTAAAAAATTTAGGTATACTTAAAAAAGTTTTTGCGCTCATTTTCCGTCGGGTGCTTATAACAATAATAAAAGTAGAGTTTTAATTAAGGAGATTGTAAATGCCGAGACTTGAGGGTATCAAAAAAGTGATGATTATTGGTTCCGGGCCCATCGTTATCGGTCAGGCCTGTGAGTTTGACTATTCCGGTACGCAGGCGTGCAAGTCGCTTCGCGCTCTGGGATATGAAATTGTTCTTGTAAACTCCAATCCCGCTACAATTATGACCGACCCGGGAATGGCGGATATCACTTATATTGAGCCGCTGACGCTTGAGGTGATGACGGAGATCATAGATAAGGAACGGCCCGATGCGCTGCTTCCGAACCTGGGCGGCCAGAGTGCTTTGAACCTGTCCCTGGAATTATCCAGGGCCGGTGTTCTGGACAAATTCGGTGTAAAGATAATCGGTGTTAATATAGACGCTATCGAACGAGGCGAGGATCGTATCGAGTTTAAGGCGACTATGGACAAACTGGGTATTGAAATGCCGAAGAGCCAGCCATCTTACACCGTTGAAGATGCCGAGAAGATTGCTCAGGATTTAGGCTACCCGGTGGTTATTCGTCCGGCATACACGATGGGCGGAACCGGCGGCGGACTGGTTTATAATGTCGAGGAACTCAGAACGATTGTCAGTCGCGGTATTTCGGCAAGTCTCATCGGCCAGGTATTGGTGGAAGAATCTGTTCTCGGCTGGGAAGAGCTTGAACTTGAGGTAGTTCGCGATGCCAAGAACCAGATGATTACCGTTTGCTTTATCGAAAATGTCGATGCGATGGGTGTGCATACCGGCGATTCATACTGTACCGCTCCCATGCTGACCATTTCAAAGGAGCTTCAGGAACGGCTGCAAAAATATTCCTACGCCATCGTCGAGGCGATAGAGGTAATTGGCGGAACAAATGTTCAGTTCGCTCACGACCCGAAGACCGGCAAGGTGGTTGTTATTGAGATTAACCCGAGAACATCGCGGTCGTCGGCACTTGCTTCAAAGGCGACCGGTTTCCCGATCGCACTGGTATCGGCAACGCTGGCAGGCGGGCTGACTATGGATGAGATCCCGTATTGGCGTGATGGTACGCTTGAGAAATATACACCGTCCGGTGATTATGTAGTTGTAAAGTTTTCCCGCTGGGCGTTTGAAAAGTTCCACGGTGTTATAGATAAGCTTGGAACGCAGATGCGGGCCGTTGGTGAGGTCATGAGTATCGGCAAAAACTATAAGGAAGCATTCCAGAAAGCGATACGGTCGCTGGAAAAGGGCAGATACGGGCTGGGGTTTGTAAAGGACTTTAACGAAAAGAGCCTTGATGAACTGATGGAGATGCTAAACGAGCCATCGAGCGAAAGACAATTTATTATGTACGAGGCGATTCGCAAGGGGGCTGATATTGATCAACTCTGCGAAAAGACCTATATCAAGAAGTGGTTCGTCGAACAGATGGCCGAGCTGGTAGCAGTCGATGAAAAAATTCTGGCGTGCAGAGGCAAAAAAATTCCTGACGAGCTTCTTACGCAGGCAAAAAAAGACGGTTTCTCCGACAGGTATATCGCAAAGCTGCTCGATACTGACGAGAACAAGGTCAGGAAGCATCGCACCAAACTTGGCGTTGTTGAGGGCTGGCATGCCGTACCTGTAAGCGGTGTGGATGATGCGGCGTACTATTATTCTACATATAACGCACCGGACGAGGTTAATGTTACCGATAATAAGAAAAAGATTATGATTCTTGGCGGCGGGCCTAACCGTATCGGCCAGGGGATTGAGTTCGATTACTGCTGTGTTCACGCGGCATTTACTTTGCGGGATGAAGGTTACGAAACGATTATGGTCAACTGCAACCCGGAGACCGTCAGCACCGATTACGATACATCGGATAAGCTGTACTTTGAGCCGCTGACGCTTGAGGATGTATTGAGTATTTATGAAAAGGAAAAACCGGCAGGCGTTATCTGTCAGTTTGGCGGCCAGACTCCGTTGAATCTTGCAAGCGAACTGGAAGAGGTGGGTATAAAAATAATCGGCACTACTCCTGAGACAATCGATCTTGCCGAGGACCGCGACCGGTTCAGGAAGGTTATGAAAAAGCTCGGTATCCCCCAGCCGGAATCGGGTATGGCAAGCACCTACCAGGAAGCATCAAAAATTGCGGAAAAGATAGGTTATCCGCTCATGCTCCGCCCGTCCTATGTTCTTGGCGGCAGGGGAATGGAAGTGGTACACGATGAGGAAATGCTCAAACGATATATCGAAGCTGCCGTTGGTGTAACTCCGGAAAGGCCGATACTGATAGATAAGTTCCTCGAAAATGCTATCGAGGCCGAAGCGGACGCGATCGCTGACGGTACTGATGCTTTTGTCCCCGCCATTATGGAGCATATTGAGCTGGCTGGGATACATTCCGGCGACTCGGCATGTGTTATACCGCCGATCAGTATCCCGCAGAAACATCTCGAAACTATACGCGAATATACAAAGAACATCGCGATTGAGCTTAATGTGGTCGGCCTGATGAATATCCAGTACGCAATTGCCAACGACAAGGTTTATATCCTTGAGGCCAACCCGCGGGCATCGAGAACGGTTCCGTTGGTATCCAAGGTGTGCAACATTTCGATGGCTCGGATAGCCACCCAGCTGATGCTCGGCGGTAAACTTGCTGATATGAACCTGCAGCACAAGGACATCCCGCACTTTGGAGTCAAAGAGTCGGTCTTCCCGTTTAATATGTTTCCTGAGGTTGACCCGCTGTTGGGGCCTGAGATGCGTTCTACCGGTGAGGTTCTCGGTATGGCTGATTCGTTTGGTCTGGCGTTCTTTAAGGCACAGGATGCGGCTAAGCAGGTGTTGCCGACAGATGGCGCGGTGCTTATTACCATCGCCGACGCGGACAAAGCTGCATCCCTGGAAGCGGCGAAAAAGTTTGCCCAGATAGGCTTCAAGATAGTGGCAACCAGCGGGACGGCTAAGTTCCTTGCAGATAATGGCGTAAACGCAGAGACGATTTTGAAGATGCATGAAGGTCGCCCGAACATCGTCGATGCGATAAAGAATGGCCAGATTCAACTTGTAATTAATACTCCAAGCGGAAAGCTTAGCCAGCATGATGATTCGTACATCCGTAAGGCAGCGATACAGCACAAGGTCCCTTACATTACAACTGCCGCCGCAGCGGTAGCAGCCGCAAAGGGTGTTGAGTCAAGCAGGGCAGGAAAGGCTCAGATTAAATCACTGCAAAGCTACCACGCGGATATTAAGTAAAACTTAAGCGATAGTTTGTTGCAGATGATGTTGCAATAAGCGAACAAAAAGGGCCAATCGCCGGTAGGTAAAATCGGTGTGTTGGCCCTTTTATTTATAGTGATTTCACTTCTGATGTCCGCCTGGTCTCAGATTCCCCGAACAAGGATGTTTATTGAGAGCAACTGGGGTCGTATGGATTTTCACATTCGAGCCAGAAAGCCGCCATAACTGCAAGGTCGGCCATATTTACAATGCAGTCACCGGTCAAATCACCATCGAGGATACATTCATATATCGTAAAGCGTAAATTACTCATGTCAAAAGTACTTAAATTGTCGGCACTTGAAATGCGCACTATACAATATTCAGAATCAACTATCGGTACAAGCCAGCTGTAGCTGCCGGTGTTGCCGATATTGGCTGGGCGAACTTCTGACCATGTTTGACCGGAGTCAATCGAGAATTCAATGAGAACCTCTCTGATAGAGCCGGTACTGTTCCATGTGATATCATGATCGGTGCCAGCCATTATGGTTTCAAAACCATTTGGGGACAGCAGTGTTAGAGTGGAAGATTCAGGGGCGGCGATGCGAAGTTGACTAAAATTCTGCCGGCCCCATCGATTAGGAGAGCCGAAAGTGCTGAAGTCATCGCCATCATCGTAGTCAGCAGAAGCTGGGATAACACAAGGGTCCGGGGCTGTTTCAAGTCTGAATATCTCGTCAGGACCGACTCCACTTGCAGGGCTGACACCTTCGCCGGCAGGGCCGAATATATCGGCGCCCCCGGAATTTCTTATTTTAAGCTGCCACTTCTCATTATGGACAGCGAAATTTGAAGCTGTAATATAAAATCCATCGGCATTATTGTTTGCCTGTACATTTATCCACCAGTCGCCTGCCGGGGGGTTGTAGCTTATATCACTTGGGACGTCTTCAGAAACGGTAATAATTGTTCCACTGCGCAGGTCCGACCAGATACTGTGATCGGTCAAAATCAGAGTTTCAGCAAACGAACCATCGTTGTAAATATCAAGCATCCAGTTGCACATATTCAGGTGATCGGTAATTACGACTAATTCAAACCAGTCCCCGCCGTTACTGGTAACCCTGCCAAAATACGAATCAGATGCTCTGCCGCCGTCATTATCGACTTGTGAGTTTCCCCCGTTAAGAAATGCACCGCCGCCCACAGCGTTATATTCATTGAGTATAACATCGGCCCCGAAGATATTTCCTGCAAAAACCAGGATTAAACATAATGTCAGGAAAACTCTAACTCTGAGCACTTTTCATCCCCTCTTTATATTTAAACACCGCTCCAGACAGCGATTATAAACAAAATCTATCATAAAGTCAAGCATTTTCTCTCCCACTCATCACTGGAATTCACAGATGCATGTTACAGGTCAAACTGCCGTTTTTGTTTGCGAATTGTAACGGCTTATTATTCAAGGTGTTAAGTAAATGCAGTGGCAAAATTTGGAATATGGCGCAATCGCAGGTTTTCAATATCTTTTCCCTTGTCCAGGGTTTAAGTTACAGCGTTTAGTTTAGCGGCTTTTGAGCATTTAAGCGGTTGCATTTGTCTAATTTGGCGGTATAATGGGCGCGTTAATTATGGTTACAGGAGCGATTGTTCGGTATGATTTTACTTGAAACCCAACATTTGGTTAAGAAATACTCCGGCAGAACCGTCGTAAATCAGGTCAATATCTCCATTAGCCAGCGGAGTATAGTCGGTCTGCTTGGCAGAAACGGGGCCGGCAAAACGACGACATTTCGGATGGTAATCGGGATGATCGTACCCGATGATGGTACGGTTATCTTCGAGGGAAGAGATGTAAGCAAGCTTCCGATGTTCAAACGGGCCAGGCTGGGGATGGGCTATCTCTCGCAGGAACCCAGCGTATTTCAACGCCTCAGCGTGCGTGACAATCTCTGCGCGATACTTGAGACAATGTCAATAACCCCGACTGAACGCAACCGCAGAGCCGATTCGCTGATCGAGCGGTTCGGGCTGGGCGAAGTAAAAAAGTCGCAGGCAAGATTCCTTTCAGGGGGCGAAAGAAGAAAGCTGGAAATTGCGCGGGCGATGGTTACGAACCCTTCGCTTATCCTGCTGGATGAACCGTTCAGCGGTGTCGACCCGATAGCGGTCGAGGAACTCCAGATCGAGATCAGGAGGCTTGTCGCTTCCGGCGTCAGTATCCTGATTACCGACCATAATGTCGAGCGGACACTTGAGGTAGCCGACAAAGCATACATACTCGACCACGGAAAGGCGATTGCGTCAGGTACGCCGAAAGAAATTATTCGGAACGAGCTTGTGCGGAAAAGCTACCTCGGTCATACTTTCAAAGGCGACGAATTCGACCATAAAGACTAAAAACTGATACTAAAAGCCGAAGGCCTGTAAAAAAGAGGTAAGATTTATGGCTATCAAAAAAGTAAAAGTTGCAAATTTCAAAACTTTCAAGGAATTGGATCTTGAACTTGGCAATCTCAATGTAATTATCGGTGCCAACGCATCGGGCAAATCTAATTTTACTCAAATCTTTCGATTCCTCAAAGAAATTGAAGAAAATGATCTGAGAAACGCGATCTCCATGAACGGCGGACTTAAATGTTTGCGAAATCTGAAAATCAGTAATTCACAGGAAATGCAAATAGAAGTAGAGTTGGATTTGGGTTCCGGGGCAAGATTTGCAACAAAAGACAAAAATGTCGATATTAATTTTAACAGAATAGAATACAGGTTCTCTATCGGCTCCGGCAAACCTCAAAATGGCTTTAAAATAACTGATGAGCAATTTGTTCAGAGGTTTGAAATAGTTAGACAGGATGATAAAAATGAACTTTTTGAGGATTACCAAGGATTAAACGAGGGCTCGATAACCGTCTCAAAAATCGGCAGCAAGGTTGACATAACAATTGAACCTGCCGGACTTATGGATAAAAACACCTGGCCCGCTCTTACTATAAAAGAGTTTGCTTCACAACAAAACACGGATGACAACTCTCTTTTGATCCAGCAACCTTACCTTGGCTTGCTTGTCCCACCATGGAAAAGTCTTTTGGGTGACAGTTCGATATATAATATTGATCCTCGCGCGGCTAAAAATCCCGCTACGATTACAGGCAGGGCGGATTTGGAAGAAAATGCGAGCAATCTTGCATTGATATTGAATAATATTATTGAGGACAAAGAAAAGAAACGAAAACTCAGAAATCTTATCAATGATATTTTGCCTTTTGTTGAAAATGTCGGAACTGAGCGATTTGCGGAAAAATCACTTTCGATGACGCTTCATGAAAATTATTACAGTGAAGATTTAACAGCAGGCCTTTTGTCTGATGGAACGGTAAATATAGCGGCTCTTATTGTAATACTATACTTTGAAAACAGGGATATTATCTTTTTGGAAGAGCCGGAGAGGAGTATCCATCCTTATCTTATTTCAAAAATGATGGACATGGTAAAAGATGCCTCAGAGCATAAACAGATAATTATAACTACTCACAGCCCTGAAGTAGTAAAACACGCCGGCCTGGAAAATCTCCTGCTTGTTTCACGGGACAAAGATGGTTTTTCAACTATTTCCCGGCCAAGCGAGAAGGAGGAAGTAAAGGTCTTCCTCAAAAACGAATTAGGTCTCGATGAGCTTTATGTCCAAAACCTTTTAACAGCGTGACATATGGCATATAAAACATTATGGATTCTTGTTGAAGGTAATGACGATGAAAGATTCCTCAATAACATCTGTTACATATTTGAGGACAGGTATGATAATATTGAAATACGGACATATGCTCAGGAATCGGCCAGATGGGTTAAAAAATTTTTAAATTCCATTCAGTCAATGGGCGATGACTATTTTTTTCTTGCAGATATTAATAGTTTACCATGCATAACCGCTAAAAAAGAAGAAATCGCACGACAATATGCTGGAATTGATATTACAAATGTCAGAATTGTAATAAAAGAAATTGAAAGCTGGTACTTGGCTGGCCTTGATGATAACGAATGCAAAAAATTAGGAATAAGCGTTTTCAACAAGACAGACAGTATTACAAAAGAGAAGTTTGATTTGCTGAAGCCCAGAAAATTCAACTCACGAATTGATTTTATGATTGAAATTCTTAAAAGTTTCTCCACTGAAATCGCAAAAGCGAAAAACGAATCTTTTGAGTATTTTGTGTCGAAGATGCAACCTATTCATTAAAACCCACTGAATTCACAAGAGTTTAGCAAGATGAACGATCCAACGGACATCGAAAAATGCCGGTTAACAAAGTATCCCGTGCAGGTTCTGTCCCAGCCGGCAAAGCCCATTGACCAGATTGATGACAGCGTGCGGCAATTGGCTGATAAGATGATTGATATAATGCTGGAGTCCGGCGGTATCGGACTTGCCGGGCCTCAGGCCGGGGTTGGACTGTGCATATTCGTTGCTTCAGTTGATGGCACAAGAGAAAACGCAAAGGTCTATATCAATCCCCAAATCAGTGTATCAGGGGGCCAGGTTGCCGTCGAAGAAGGGTGCCTGTCACTGCCGGATGTCTTTGGGAATATAAAACGATATAAAAACTGTACCGTAACCGCTACTGACCTCGACGGAAACGAGTTCACCGAAGAAGCCGAAGGTTTGACTGCAAGGGTATTTCAACATGAATACGACCACCTCGAAGGAGTCCTTATAACCAGCAGGATGAGCATTGCGGCCAAAATCGCGGTAAGAAAACGGCTCAAAGAGTTGGCTGAGGATTTCAAGAGCCTGCAAAACTGAGGAGCCAGCCGTTACTATGAAGATAACATTTTTTGGTTCATCTCAGTTTGGTATTCCTTTTTTGCGGCAGGCGGTGCAGGGGCCGAATGAACTGGTTCATATTTTCACTCAGCCGGCAAGAGCTGCGGGAAGAAACAGAAAACCGACACCGACACCTATTGGGCAATGGGCAAAGGCAAATTCAATTCCCTTTACAGAAACAGATAATATAAATGCACCACAGTTGGTTGAACAGTTATCCGAATGCGGAAGTGATTTGCTGGTAGTTATAGCGTTTGGCCAGAAGATAAGCCGGCAGGTAATCTCACTGCATCCAAAGGGAGCGATTAACGCCCACGCATCACTGCTTCCAAAATATCGCGGGGCCGCGCCCATAAACAGGGCGGTAATGAACGGTGAGAAGGAAACCGGCGTAACTATTATTACACTGGCCGATAGAATGGATGCAGGCCAAATGCTTTCCAGTGACTCTATACTAATCGACGATTGCGATACCGCAGAAACCATCGGCGAAAAGTTGGGTGAATTAGCCGGGCCGCTGCTTATCGATACCATCGCAAAAATCGAAGATGGAACAGCGACATATACCGACCAGGACAAATCGGCGGTAACGCACGCGGCGAAGCTGAAAAAATCGGACGGCTTTCTGGACTGGAACGATACGGCGGCGGCGATAAAAAACAGGATACACGGTCTGTGGCAATGGCCGGGGGCGCAGTTTGATTATGTTAATAAAAAAACCCAAAAGTGCTGCAGGGTAACCATCGCAACCGCCGAGGCGACAGATGGCGGAGGCGAAAATGTCGCTACGGGTATATTGAACGATGATATGGAAGTTGTCTGCAAAAGCGGTACAATTAAAATTTTGCAAATTAAACCGGCAGGAAAGGGTCTGATGGATTTTAAGTCCTTTGTCAACGGCAGAAAGACCGAGCCTGGCGATATGTTTATGCCAATTCTATGAGCGAATCCAAACTTCATTCCAGTCGGCAGGCGGCATTGGCGGTGCTGAACAAGTGCGACATCCGCGATGCGGCAATGGTTGCAACTGTCGATAAGCTAATATCCCGAACCGACCGCAAACAGCAGGCCAGCGATATTGTATTTGGTGTTATCAGGAACCGCAGCGCACTGGATATGATAATTACGAAATTTGGTCAGCTTGGCGGGCGGAAAGTCAGCGACAAACTTTTTAATATACTTCGTATCGGTGCATACGAGCTAATCTATTCGCCGCAAACGGCTGAGTATGCAATCGTAAATGAGGCGGCAGAGCTTGCATCTGACTTCGGCGGCAAAAAACAGGTTGGATTTATAAATGCAGTGCTTCGTGAAATTGGCAGGGCCATCGATAAACGAACTGCACCGGTCCTGGCAAGGCAATTGCAAAAAACTCTTCCGCAGGGAAACGATGCCGGCTGTGTGTTCAAAGACAATATACTTCCGGCAATTATCGGCAGCGAGGTTGAGTATCTCAGCAAAGCATTTTCTCTGCCCGGCTGGATTGTCGATGACTGGATTGGCAGATTTGGTTTTTCCAATGCAGAAAAAATATGTTTAGCCTCTAACCGCAAGCCTGGGATATTTCTTCGTGCTAACAGATTAAAAAATTCGCCCCAGCAGCTGTGCAGGAGACTTCAGGAAGCAGGTTATGAAGTTCAACTGTTTGCAAACTCGATGATAAAAATAAAAAGTCCCGGTTCTGTCCGAGGCATTGATGGTTTCGCCGAAGGTTTGTTTTCTGTACAGGACCCGACAGCTGCGGGGGCGATTGAAGCTCTTAATCTTAAGAGTGGGCTGAGAGTTCTTGACCTTTGTTCGGCACCGGGCGGTAAGACAACGCAAATGGCAGAGCTGATGGATGATAGTGGCCAGATAATCGCAACGGATATCGATAGCCAGCGGCTAAAGAAGGTCGCCCAGAGTTGCAAAAGGCTCGGCATATCAATCGTTAAAACAATTCAATATGAAAATATCGCACACCAGGAGGCGTTCGATGTTATACTTCTTGATGTTCCATGTTCAAACACCGGTGTACTTGCAAGGAGGCCGCAGGTTCGGCATAGAATAACACCGCAGGCAATTAATCATCTTGCAGATACGCAGTTGGAAATCCTTAGCAGTGCCATAAAGTTTTTGAAAGATGGCGGGAGAATATGTTACAGTACCTGCAGTATTTGCAGGCAGGAAAATAGCGAATTACTGCAGCGGTTCATTGCGAAAAATGACGATTTTGTAATCGAATCACAAAAGCTTACACTGCCATCTACAGGCCGCCGGCGGAGTTATGAACACGATGGCGGATTTAGTGCGATAATCAATCGGAAATAACCTCACATCACCCCTGTTTTTTGTAAAGTTTCAAAATGCATTTGGAATTCAATCCACAGGTTTTCCACAAAACCAACTTAGCGTGTTGATAATCTGTTCACAAAAAATTTTTTTTCTTCGCAACTACTGTATTGCTCGGGACATCAATCGTGTTGAAAAGAATTTTGAAAAAACGCCGTTGATTTGATTAAAGTTAAGCCATATTATCGGATCAACAGTCCAGGAGTGACTTGTCAATTGGAACTACTGTTATGAATTTCCAGCGATGGCATCAACGGTGAGGGTTTTTGGGCAAATTTGAAGGGAGACTCGCCAATGCAGGCTACTGTCACGGATGAAGTTAGCGCGATAAACCAGGCTATTGCCGAAAGGGTCGGCTCGCAAAAATATCGTGTCTGGTTCAAGAATTCCACGAGAATATCCATTACCGCAGACTACCTCAAGGTGGGTATCCCAAATCATTTCATAGGCAGCTGGATCGAATCACATTTCCTTGACGACATCTGCTCTGCGGTTCGCAGCGTTACCGGCGGCGATAAGAAGATAACTTTCAGTATCGAACCGGAACTTACCGGCTCACAGAGGCGGCCTCAGCTGGATTCTCAGGCTAAACAGGTCCAAAGAGCGCAGGATGTAAACATTCGGCGAAGAACCATCCAGAAAGATTCTAAGCTTGCTCCGCTGAAACTGAAACTGGAAACCTTTATTGTAGGTCCCGGAAACCAGCTTGCGCATAATGCTGCAAGAGCCGTTATAGAGCAACCGCAAAGCCCGTTTAACCCGCTGTTCTTTCACGGGGGATACGGAGTTGGCAAAACCCATCTTATGCAGGGTATATGCAATGAGATAGCTGCAAGAAAGCTTGGGACCAAATGGCTGTATGTGTCTGCGGAAGACTTTGCAAATCAGTTCGTGCTGGCTCTGAAGACACAAAAACTGGATGCATTTCGCAAACGATTCAGGCAAATGGATATGCTGGCAATCGACGATATACATTTCTTTGCAAGTAAACCTTCAATGCAGGAGGAATTCCTGCATACTTTTAATACTATTGATTTGGCGGGCAAGCAGGTACTGTTGGCATCGGATGCCCATCCAAAAATGATAGGAAAGCTCTGCGAAAGACTCGTAAACAGATTCGTTTCAGGGATGGTTGTGAAGATTGAAACACCTGATTTTGCGACCAGGTGTAAAATATGTTCGCAAAGAGCCGCAGCTATGAAGAAGAATATACCCGACAATGTAATTGAATACATCGCCGGTAAGATGCGCACCAATATAAGGGAATTAGAAGGTGCGCTTCTCAGACTCATAGCGTTTGCGTCGCTAAGTAAGGAGAAAATCACACTTTCTGTAGCCCGAGAAGCTCTCGCAGAGCATATTTCACGGACGGACCCTATCGTTCACACCTCTGATATCGAATCGGCAGTAACGACATTCTTCGGAATAACCACTGCCGATGTCCACTCCTCGAAAAAGGATAGAACCGTAAGCCTTGCCCGCTCTTTCAGTATGTATCTGACAAGGAAGTACACAAAGATGTCATACCCTGAAATTGGAAGACTGATGGGCAATAAAAATCACGCTACCGTAATACTGGCGTGCAGGAAAATCAAGGGTTTACTGGAAGGTAACCATGAGGTTAAATGGATTGGCCCATCTGGAAATCGGCTGGCCAAGGCGAATGATATTCTTGATAAGCTTACCGCCAGTATATCGTGAGTACAAAAAATTTGAAGTTTAGCAGTCCCGTAGGATGGGTAAAGTGCTTTTTCTTTACCCATGCGGAAGCTGCTACAGAGCCACACAGTTTGGTAGGATGGGTAAAGTGCTTTTTCTTTACCCATGCGGAAGCTGACTGGTACTTCGAGTTTGAATTTTGAAGTTTAGCAAAAGATATGCCAATTCGTAGAAAATTCAAATACCAAATCCGAAGCACCGGTAAATAACCAATAACCAAAAAAAAACAGCAGCGTCGAAGGAGGACGACGCCACTGCTGTTTTTCAGGTTCGCACCTGATTTACTGGTTGCAGTGCTGTTTCCCACAGTACTGCATCTTTTTTGCCATTATCTTACATATACTACAAGAGAAGGAAAAGAAAAACGATTTTATTTACTTTTTAATTGTCTTCAGTGTGCGGCTTTCAATGTTTAATACGCCGCCGCTGGCGGGTGGTTCAAAAAATATCAAAAATTAAAGATAAAAAAGCAAATTTTCTAAGTTAATACTCAAACTGACCGAAAAATCAGCTGTTTTGAGCGTAATTCGCTTTACTACATCTGGTTATGTTAATTATTCTTTTATTAAATCCGCCGCGCAGCGGCCTCCACAGTTTTGCACTTTACACTTTGCACTTTCAAACTGACCATCGGTCAGTTTGAGTTAGTACCATTTTTCAATAGCAGAGATGACCTGCTGGCTTGTTGTAGCGGCCATAAGGTCGGCCTGTGCCTGTTTTCGCTGCCGATGCCGTTTGCAGTAAGATGCGGCGAATTTGCGGAAATAGCCTACCGCTTTTCCGGCTGGGCGGCTTTTGGAAATCATCTCAAAGTGTTCCAGCATAATCGCCCCCTGTTCTGCAATGGTAGGGGCCGTGATAGTTCCTCTGCCCTCGAACAATGCTCGTAACTCCTCAAATATCCACGGATTACCGATGGCACCGCGGGCGATCAGTACGCCGTCAACACCGCTTGCATTGAAAGCTTCAAAAGCCGTCTGACCGCTGAGCAAATCTCCGCTGCCGATAACTGTAAGGCGCGGAAAAATTTTCTTAATATCCGCGATAATTAACCAGTTCGCCTTTTTGCTATACCTTTGGGTTACCGTTCTGCCGTGTATCGTAACCGCATCGACTGTTGCATCGTCGGCATCGGCGCATATCTGCATAAGGTTGTCTTTTGACTCCCGGCTCGAATCGAATCCCGCTCTTAGTTTTATTGTAACCGGACATTTGACTTCGTTGCGCACCTGCTGATATATCTGCTTTACAATATCCGGTTTTTGCATCAGAAACCCGCCGCGACCCCTGCGAAGGACTTTTGGCACAGGACAGGCAAAATTCAAATCAATTATATCGTATCCGATTTTTTCAAGCTCTACCGCTGCGGCGGCCATTACTTTCGGCTCGGAGCCAAGAATCTGCGCACCAACCGGACGGGTGTATGAATCAGGAGAGTTAATAAGCTTTTTTCGTACCGCAGGATGTATTACGCTTTTTGCAAGTGCGACGCCTGCAAATGTAAGGGGTGCGCCAAACTTTCGCGAAAGGCTGCACATCGCGCCATCAGTATAACCGCTCAGCGGAGCCTGGAAAAACGGCATATCAAGAGTAATTTGGCCAAGTTTCAGCATATAAATTCCTAAACCGGATAAACCGTGCATATCCTACAATTTAATCACTATAAAAGCAAGCTGAGCAATTGCCCGTTGAATTTTGACTGAACCCGAACTAAATCTATCTTGACTCGTATTGACATGGAGGATATAATACGGCGTTTATAGCGTAAAAGTCGGAATAAATCAAATATGCCGGAAACTGACGATCAGTACAACCAGACACCCAATCTGGAAGAAAGCGAAGACGATTCATTGTCTTTGATGGGGGTTATGCTTCGTTTCAGAAAAGCATTAATTATTCTGACGCACATAGCAATGTTTGCCGCGGCTCTGATGGCGGCGTTTCTGCTGACAAACAACATGAGCTTCAGGGGATGGCTCATCGAAAAATTTCCACCAATGCTGCTGTTTATGCTGCCTGTCAAACTGATTATATTTGGCCTCTTCAGGCAATACCGTGGATGGTGGCGATATGTTGGGATCTCTGATTTGCTCGGAATCGCAAAGGCTTCCGTTGCAAGTACATTTTTAATAGTAGTGATGTGGACCGGCCTGCTGCAGATTGAGGTATTGCGGACGAATATAAACATGAGAGGGATTATCGAGACCGGACAGGGTACGATAATGCTCGATTTGTTTACGACCATTATGCTCCTCGGTGGCCTGCGAATGGTCGTCCGTCTGTACAATGAGGAATTTCTCTCAGAAACTGGCGTTACCTTGAAACGATTCCTGATACTCGGAGCAGGCGATGCAGGAGAAGCACTGCTGCGAGAGATGCTGCGGATGAAGGTTCAGCAGTATGATGTTGTCGGCTTTCTCGATGACGATACAATAAAACAAGGTATGAGCATACACGGGATAACCGTACTTGGAAAAGTCGATGACCTTCCGAAAATCTGTGAAAAACAGCGGATTGACGAAGTTGCCATCGCGATTCCAAGTGCCTCAAGACAACAGCTAAGACACATAGTTCATCTCTGTCAGGGAACGAAGGTTGGATTTCAGACGGTTCCGTCAATTACCGATATAGCTTCAGGGAAACTGAGTGTCTCCCAGATTCGCCAGGTCGATATTAATGACTTGCTCGGAAGGGATGTTATAGAACTTGATACCGACTCGATAGAACTTTTTCTCAAAGGTAAGACCATCCTCGTAACCGGAGCAGGCGGCTCCATCGGTTCTGAAATGGCGAGGCAGGTATGCAACTTCCAGCCGAAACTACTGCTGCTGCTCGAACAGGCTGAGAATCCGCTGTTCTTTATCGAGCGTGAGCTGAAGGCAAAGTTTGAGGACGTAGCGATGGAGGCGGTAATCTGCAATATTACCGATAAGACTCAGGTCCGGCATGTTTTTGGTAAGTATAAGCCCGAAGTTGTCATTCACGCCGCCGCGCATAAACATGTACCACTAATGGAAGTGAACCCGGGCCAGGCCGTTAAAAATAATGTTATCGGTACGAAAACCATTGCTGATGCCGCCGATGCAAGCGGAAGCAAAAGCTTCGTTATGATAAGTACCGATAAGGCTGTCAACCCGACGAGCATTATGGGTTCTTCAAAAAGGGTTGCTGAAATGTATATTCAGGACCTCAATACCACCAGCCGGACCCGTTTTGTAACGGTGCGGTTTGGAAATGTACTCGGTTCGAACGGCTCCGTTGTGCCGATTTTCAAGGCACAGATAGCAGAGGGCGGACCTGTAACGGTAACTCATCCTGAAATGACCCGCTATTTTATGACCATCCCGGAGGCGAGCCAGCTGGTTCTGCAATCCGCGACGATGGGCAAAGGTGGAGAGATATTCGTACTTGATATGGGTGAACCGGTCAAGATTGTTGACCTTGCCATGGAACTGATAACCCTTAGCGGGTTTCGGCCCGGCGA
>SDBT01000145.1_pt1 | contig 94173 bp, 125 predicted proteins | sample 2277101 | NCBI WGS metagenome assembly SDBT01 (sample SAMN10404973, study PRJNA504765) | marine sediment metagenome | isolation source: marine sediment core GS10_PC15, 103 cmbsf | place: Arctic Ocean: Southern Knipovich Ridge | collected 2010
TGAATGTCAACGTATAATTGCGGTTCGACAATTAAGGCGTATTAATCCGGACACTTGGGTCTCTGTAATCGCAGGAGAGAGCAAGAATGAATAAGTTGGATCGTGCATGGGAAAAAGCATCTAATAATAAGTGGAAATATGTTGATGAATATGGTAATATTTTTGCCACTGTAGAAGCAAACTTTTATACCAATATTGATAACACTGTGAAGATCTGCATGCTTTGTGCTGAGCAGGCATTGTTAGCTATACACGATTCAATTACGCAGGGTGTTTTAGCCGCAGGGGAGAGCGAATAATGGTAAGAATTCCAGGAACTACATTTTCAGACACGCCCATTGATCATAAAGCTATAAACAAGAACAGGATCAAGAAGATTAAGAACCTAATTTCTGAGTGTGATGATGGCTGTTATAGCGGTAGTGATTTGATGGGTACGCTTCTGCAAATTGAAGAGATTTGTGATGCGATTTTAGCCGCAGGGGAGAGCGATGAAGAAGCCACAGCTTCGTATCGACAATAAAGAATACTGTCAGGCTCTTTTTGGAGTAATTGGAATATCAGCTTCAGCATTAACAGAGAAAGTCTTGCAAGGACTTTTGTTGTTTTCTAATATTGAGCGTGTTCAATTAATTGGCGAAAGTTATTGGTACATATGGGCAGAAGATGTAACTGAACATATTCGTAGTCAATTAATTGCTTTGGGCTGGTGGTTAGAGGAAAGAGACGGATGTGAATTTGTTTGGATTTACAACTTTTAGCCGCAGGGAGAGCGATGAAGAGTAACAAAACGACATTGAAACGAGTTAAGTGTCCTGTTTGTGCGGCTAAGTTTAAGTATTCTCATGTTTGCAGGGAACTTCCGAACCATCCTTGCATAACTAGAGTGTGGGCATTGAGTCCGCCTAAAAAATACAGAAAGTCGTGAGAATAAGGGAAAACAAAATGAAAGCACCTAATTTATTTACTCCGAAATCGTTTTTTGATCTTGCTAATAGTTGTTATCGACAAACAGGTGATGGAAGATGGGTAACAGCGAGACCTCTTGGTTTTTATTCTTTGTGGTGGCGTTTAAAGCTTTCATATGGAGTTTTGGTGGGCAAATATGATGCTATGAGTTGGCCGAAAGAGGTGTATGGAGAATGAAAACTGCCGTTGATTAGCCAGGTAATTATAATTTTCCGCGAAAATAGGCATTTTTCGCTGCTTGCAAAGGGGCGGGAAACGACGTATAATACAGTATGGCAATGTAAATCCAGGATAACAAGGAGAATAAAATGAATAGACGTGGATTTGTAGGTGCAGCATTAGCTGGTATCGGTGGATTATTTTTCCCGCGAAAAAGTAGAGCGAATGAGGGCTACCTGAAAGTAGGTGACCCTGTTCGTGTAGACATTCCATCGATGACGTGGCAGCACGAGAATGTGACACACAAATGTAAACCAAATACTGTGAATGGTTATATTACATTTCTTAGCTCTCAGGGGATCAAAATAAGTAATTGTCATGGTGGTGAGAGATCTTTTGAATCTGCTGATGGCATTGATGGTCCTTGGTATGCACACTACACTGGTATGCTTGGCAGCCCGAAGGCATTTATAGAAATTCGGTTGATTTCTCCTTCGGAGATTTAGCCGCAGGGGAGAGCGATGAAGTGCACTGAAGATCAGATTCTTGATTTAATGAATTCTACAAATGCAACTATCCAAAATATGAGTCAGACAGTTAAGGAGTCATCGGAGGAATTAGGCAATCTTAGAAATGATAGTATCGTTTTTGGTGCGGTCATGTTATCTTTAGTAAATCTTCTTGTTGATAAGGAAATTATAACCCAGGAAGAATTTGATATAGAGCGTTTGCGCGAATTGGCTCGTTTGGATCAAGAGTTAGCCGCAGGGGAGCGATGAAATACAAAATTGAAGAACTTCTTTGTAGCTCTCATTCTGGTGATGACTATTCAGAAGAGTTTGGCAACAAGTACCCCATTTGTAAGCTGAAGGAAGCGCTAAAAAGTCTCTACTCGTTAGTTTCTCATGAAACCGATTTACCCAGTTCTGCTGCCAATGGAGTTGAATCATCGGGGCTGGATGAAGGTGTGGTCAGAGCCTCTCTAATAATAGAAGAGACACGACAAATTTTAGGGGAGAGATGTCAAAATGATAGTTGATACGACACAAACAAAAATCGAACGCCAATTGACTAGACCTGATCTGAAGAACAAAACTCTATATATTCAATTGCTTATGCAACTTCATGATAAGCGGGCTATTTGTACTCATACACTGATTAAAGAAATAGCTATGATAACCAGATAGCCATGCCTACTGCCAACGGCCATAGGAGAGTAAAGCAATGATTTACATCATTGGTCCGAAAGATCCCAGAATTTCACATGCCATAAATACCACTTCGCGTTCAAAAAACTGGAGCAAAGGTCTAAGTCCTTTCTTTCTTGGTCCAGTAACATTGGTAGGTGCCAAGAATCGTGTAGCCAAGAATGTAGAGAACGCATGGCAATTTACAAAAGTGTATCCTGAGCATCTTGAGCATGGCCTTCCTTCACAGAAATATTTCAATTGGGCTCGGGCTGGTTTCCAGGATCAAAGAGCGCATCGTTACCCTATGGGCAAAGGCAGTATTCCCGCATATTCTTGGTGGAACGGCAAGAAACTATCATATATAGAAGCACGCAAAGAGATTTATATTCCTGTCTATTCGCAAGCTGTTGCTAAATCAGAAGCTTTTCATGAATTGCAACAAGTTTACAAGAGCGAACAAGATATTTGGTTATGGGATTTCGATGGATATAATCATCGAAACTTGAACATGTCCTGGGAGGCGGTGATTAATAACGAATCACGCAAAATGGGTCACGCCTTTGTGCTTGCAATGCTTTTAGAAGGTTATTTGGAATGAGCGTTGATTGGAATGTAGTTTGTGATAAGTGTGAAGCATGGCATCATCTTGGGCAGGATATGGGTTCTGTTTGTTCATTTGGTTATGGTTCGTTGGACAATGAGGGACGTTTAACGGCTGGGGAATTCATCTCGGGGCATCTTGCTCACAATAAGTTTCTTCGTGTGGTGATCACAGATAATTTACCCGATGGATATGGGAATACCGAACCAGTTCCTTGTGCCCGTTTTGCGAATCAAAAGTGTCGAGGTTGTCGTAACGATTTTAAACCAGAGCGAGATGAGCAGTATTGTGAAGATTGCCGAAATCAAAAAAACAGATAGCGAGATGAGTTAAATGGCATGTCTGGAAAAAATCTATAGTGTTTCCGCCTTAGTCGGAACTGGACAATGTAATGCGAATTGTTCTTTTTGTGCCGGAACATACCTCCGACGGATTAAAATAATTAAATAAAAAAGTTAAATAAAACAAGGAGTTCCTAGATGATTTTCTGTATCGGTATATATGGAAACCATCTATAGAGCTTATAAGTACAGAATATATCCTACAGATAAACAACAAACGCTTATAAATAAGCATATTGGTTGTTGCCGATGGCTCTATAATTATGCCTTGGAGAAGAAAACCATAGCTTACAAGAAGGATAAAACCAGATTGTCTAGGTTTGATTTGAGTGCCGAGATTCCAATGCTTAAGCAAAATAAAGGAACTGAGTGGCTCAAAGAAGTGAATTCTCAATCACTCCAAATGTCTCTCAAAAACATGGATGAGGCGTTCACTCGGTTTTTCAGAGACAAGAAAGGTTTCCCTAAGTTCAAAAGCAAACACCATCCAAGAAAATCATTCAGTGTTCCTCAGAGTGTCAAGGTTGATTGGGACAACAAAAAAGTGTCCATTCCTAAAATCAAGAACATCAAGTTTGCTCTGGATAGAAAACCCACTGGAGAAATTAAATCCGCTACAGTTAGCAGAACGCCAACAGGAAAATATTTTATAAGTATTCTAGTAGACACTGGAATGGAGCCTCCGAAGAAGTACAAGATAAAAGAGGAAACATCTGTTGGGATAGATTTGGGTATCAAAGATTTTCTGATTACATCTAATGGTGGGAAAGTAGATAACCCTAAATATCTGAGAAATCACCTGTTTAGATTGAAAAAGTTACAACGTAGAGCCAGTCAAAAACAGAAAGGAAGCAGTAGAAGAAAAAGAGCCAATTTAAGAGTGGCAAAAATACACGAACGTATTCATAATTTAAGGACAGATTTTTTGCACAAATTATCTTTTAAGCTCATTAGTGAGAACCAAACTATATGTTTAGAAGACTTGAATGTGCAAGGAATGATGAAGAATCACTGTTTAGCTCAGAGTATTTCGGATTGTAGTTGGAGTAAATTCAATGAATTTTTGAAGTACAAGGCAGAGTGGAATGGTGTCAACATTGTTAGGATAGGTAGATTTGAACCAAGTAGTAAGATGTGTTCTAAATGTGGTCACATAAAAAGGGATTTAACTCTCAAGGACAGGAAGTGGCAGTGTTCCATTTGTTACTCGGAACATGACAGAGACATCAATGCTGCTAAAAACATTCTTGATTTTGGTTTACATCGTAATAATCTGGTAGGGGCGGGACGCCCCAAAGTTAAGCCTCTGGAGAATATCTCATTAGAGAGTTCAGCGAAGGAGGAAATCCAAGGGTCTTTAGCCCTTGGGTAGTTCATCAGAACAATATTTTGCGTTTAACATCATATGTTACTAAGCATAATCCTCGAAAAGATTTTGTGCGACAATTGGTGGTATTCACAGATGCGACAGTAGCATATTCCTGGATACGCGAAGGAGCATTATGTTTAAAGTAGAAAGTCATGCTACAGCATTTTTCGCATAAAGGAAATAATTTGAAAACATCCATTCAAGATATTGCCCCTCTAATCGGTCATACTCCGCTGTTGGCTATTGATTATGTGTTTAATGGCATCGAGGGCACAATGCGCCAAATACGAGTTTTAGATCTGTGTGTTAGAGTTAGACGAATATCCTCTGTTCAACAATGGCACCTACGGCAACTCTCAAATGCAATAGCCCTGTCAAATCATCTGATATAATAATTTTTAGTGAATCCATTTCTTCGGATTTAAGAATTACAGGAGCCATTTCCGGAGTTGGAATGTTCACAGTAAACCAAGTATTAGTGCCATCTGCACCCGCTTGGATGCTCGCTTTGGAAAATTGCATTAGATCCATCAGGCTCATTATCGTGGCTGAGAACGTTATACCACTATCGATTCTTTGAAACGTCAATCCACTTGTCAGGGTTTCCCCAAGAAAGGTATCGTAAGGCAATCTTGGCATAGTATCGTTCGCTATGCCGCTAGTAAAAACATCTGCGACCGAGTAAGTGGTATTACTTATATGCAACCAAGTTCCGGCATCTGGTTCAAGGATAAACTCGATAGGAGTACCTGTCTGTTCAAACTGAATATCGTCAAGATAGTATTTTGGGGCTTTGCCCGATGTGTCAGTTTGTCGTACCCTCAAAGCATCTAGAGTTGTGTAGGATGCTAATGTTCCCATGTCAGTCAGCGGTATAACTATTTTCTGCCAAACATCAAACGATAAAAAGTTAAAATAATCCTGGAGACTCACAGCAGTCCCTACCTGCAAGCCGGTACCCGTATCCCATCCATATGCTTCCACGTCATCAGCCACATCCCAATCTTTGTCTACATAAATCCACATGGTCAAGGCAGTAAATCCAGTCATATCTAAGTCACTGCCTTTGCTAAACTGGTAAACATCATTTACAGGGGAATTATCTACCTTGACGCTCGTGCTGCCTGCTCCTGTATGATTTTGATCGGTACTATTAAAGGTGGTTTTAGCTCCTCCAACTATATCAGTTGCAGTCCATAAGACATTATCGATGCCATCATGGACTTTGTCAGGAACGCCGCCAAACGATCCATTCTGGTTTAAATTTGAACCAAAATCGGCGCTGGTAAAAAACCTTGATCCGTTCGTGAATGTTTTGAGAGGACGAGTAGCTACCGCCAGAGCTTGCACCTCACCCGCCGTGTGGTCTACTTCAGCCTCATGTCCTGTAGACGTGTTGACTATGTTGGTTTTAATCATGGCGGTTAAATCGGATCTTTAAACATAAATGTCATTCTGGAATAGTACGTTCCAGTTTGCAAGGTTTCTACTCTGACTTCTATAGTGTTGTTTTGTCCTAATATTACAGATCCTTCTTTGTTGAATATCATCATTTTATCATTTTCTATATACCACCGATCTAATTCTGTAAAAGTTCCTGTAAGATTGGGATTGTCGTTATAGACGATAGCGTCTGCGGCATGGCCACTTTGTCGATTTGTATTAATTGGAGTAACTATTGACCCTCCGCTGGAGTATGTTCTGTCAAATCCTATTTGGAAAAAATCGTCAGCGCTGGAGGCATAATCTAAAATCGCTTGTAGTCGAATGTAAGTGACTATCAATAATTTGCTAGCAGATGTATTTCGAACATGCAATGTAGTATACGTTCCTCCTCCAGAGGCATTCACATGAGTTCCGATGACTTGAAAGACCAGACCATCGTGCAAAGACAGATGGTGTTGAAGCGCATGCATTTCGCTTACAGTAGACAGTTGGCCAGATGCGTCTACTGTTGCCAAAATTCCTTTTCCAGATCCATCCAGTATTTGAAGTCCCATGTTATTTTTCCTCCGTAATTATCCAATCAGCGATATATCAAAGTAGTAAAATGCCACATTTATATTTATTTCCATACTTGTATTTCCTGTGGGTGGAGCAACTTTAATGCCAAATGAAGAACCATTAGGAATTACTATGCGACCCTCTTCCAGTGCAATAGATTGTTTATCAGTAATATATGCAGTCCACCAAACAGCGCCACCAGCAAAGGCGTCTATGGCAGTATTCCCGCTATAAAATACACCCTCCGCTGCTGCCGTAGAACCAAAGTTTGTGTTAGTGGGAGATATGGCAGCAGCAGAAGTATTGGCAGTGGGATTTATATAATATGTGAGTGTCCCATCAGCTCCTGTTCCACCAGTTGAAGTAAAGGAATCATAGAATATTCTGTCAATTACAATTGAGCAACCAGTAGCATCGGTATTCTGCAAAAATATCATAGCAGTGTCATTGGCATCAGTCAACGTTGTCTTAGTGGTTGTTTCGAAATATTTTCCATGTGTTGAGCTAACCAATCTTTGTTCTACTGAAGACGCACGAACATTCAATTCGTTCTCATTATTAACTCCAGCAAGAAAACCCCTACCTTTTCCGTCTCTAATCATGTCAGGCATATTTTGAATCCTCTAATCGATATCTTCTTTTGTGTAATAATTATCTGTTATCATCGCCATATGCAGATTGAGTATTTTTATTTCTTTCAAAATTTCATCCAGCAGTTCTTGTACATTGTCGTCAGATACTCTTGTTTCTGATTGTCCACCTTCTTCTTTGGTTGGATTGATAATATGAGACATTATAAAATATGCCATCCAGTTCCGTTAGAAATTATAGGGTAACTCATATACTGCTGCGTAATGGCTTGAGAATCCTCTCCATCTATGGTTTCTCCAGGCGGAGCTGCCACGACAGCATTATTGGGTCCATCGCTTATTCGCTTGATATTAAAGTGATATCCATTTATCCCGACTGCTGTTGGCAAAGTAACAATTACTTCTTTTGCACTGGCATCTACTAAAATTACATCATCGTTGATTACAATCGTGTAATTCGATATTACGGTTTTAGTGTTCCTTATTAATTCAGTAGCAGAATCCGCGAATTCGGCTTCCCGAGTGTCTGCTAAGACCGCAGGAATTATGTTGTCATATATGTCAGATTTAGGTATATTTTCTTGTTGGCGATTTCTAAATTGCAACAATCCCATTTCGACAGCCAATTTGAGATCTACAGAATTACCGATCCGTTGTACAGAAGCGAATTTAAGGAGATCTCTTGTTTGGTTTGCTGGTATTTCGACATTGTCCATATCACCAAGCGTGACAGGGTTGTTCGTAAGATTTTTTACAACTCTGGTTTCATTATTTCTATCTGATCCCCTGCCTTCTCTCCTTCGGAACATTAGATTTTCTCCGTAATTTTGGTATTTCTCCCGATATACGAAGTTCTCTTTATGTTCGCTTTTTCGTGATTCCCTGACAACGTCTCTTGCTTGGCTTCTTCTTGATAAGCGGGATACTTATTTCCATATATTGTTTGTTGCCAGTCAGATTCGCCTTGCTGTAGATCACTTTCATCTAATGATAATATGTTCTTTTTATACTGATGGGATTCAGCAATAGTTTTTACTGCTTCCCTTATGATCGGAGCCAGAGCCACTCCATGTTTTTGAGACGCATTGTGTTGTCGTTGGATGCCATTTAAAACATGTGCCAGAGTAGTAAAAACTTGATCAGCAGTTTTCTTTTCGGATTTTAGGAAGTTCCACATTGCTTGATACCCGGCGTAGTCAAAACTTCCGGAGTAATGTGTCAATTTGATTTTGTAGCGGTCTGCTACCTTTCTCAGTATTAATTCGCAAAAATGGTTATCTCGGTTGTTTTCCGTGGTAACGAACTTAAACAGTTGTTCTTTTATGCTGTTTTTTTTGGTTGTTTCTATTTGGTGTGTAGCAAATTTGTCCAAAAAATCATCATAGGGCTGGTCAGGAAGATCGTTAGCCTGTACTGAGGCAGTTGGCTGAATCAGCACTTGCACCAATTTTGAGTAATTTTCGGCGAAATTATCCAAAATATCGCTGTAACGGTTCCCGGTTTGCATACATGTTAATTCTGCAATCGGTTTCATACCTCCTTTGTTGGAGCAAAAATAATGTATAATTGGGGAAATCCGCTCCTGTAGCTCAACGGCGGAGCAAAGAATCTCTAAAATTCTTGGTTCTGGGTTCAACTCCCAGCGGGGGCATGCAGGACTGAATCTGAGTTTGTGGTATAATAGCGTAACACGCCTGTCGCTCCTCTCTGGCGTAAGATGACGAGCATAATGGACAGGTAGAGGGTCGGCTCAGCGTCGGGTTTGACCCAATAATATTTTAGGAGAAAATCATGGATTTTACATAGATACAAGAGCCGTATATATATGTTGTGGTCCGCAAGGACCTCCCTTCCCAAATTCAAGCCGTCCAAGCTTGTCACGCCATTTTCGAGGTAACTACCTCGGAATCATTCAAACCACCGTATACGCATCCTAACGTCGTCCTGTGCGAGGTCAAGGACGAACGTAGATTAGTTCAATTGGCAGAGAAATTAGAGAAAAAAGGCGTGAGTTGCGCCCTTTTTCAGGAACCAGATCGCGACGATGAATATACGTCTCTGGCAACAGAGATCGTGTATGGCCCTCGCCGTTTGTTGTTCAAAAATTTACAGTTAGTACAAGGAGAAAACGATGTCTAAATTATCGGAATGGGGTTCAAAAATTAGCAGTCACTTTACAAAGGAGAGAACAATGTCTAAGCAAGTATTTGAAACAAAATGGGGTTTTGTAGCTTACAGTTATGAGGATTACAAGAAATTGAAACGACTCAACAAGATCTTCTGGAAGGCTCGCACCAATGCTGCCCGATGGAATCGCTGGGCTCGCAAACTTCCTCATAATAGGGTGCAGAAAAAATGGATACGCAACGAACAAGGACAGAAGATTGGTTGCGAGGTTGTTGGCCCGTTATCTGAGCCTGTCGTGTGTAGTTTGTTTTCCAAGAAACATCGCTGGTTTGATCAGTATGTGACAGATGATGCTGTTGAGATCGAATATAGGAATTCTCACAGACCTGTTGCAACTGCGGGGGAGGTAATTGAAGCTGGGTTTTCCAGTTTTGATATTGATAAGTGGCTGAAGAAAGCTGAGGCATGGTATAATGCTGTATGAGTTGGAATGCTTACGATCAGCAATATTGGGAAATTGATGGGATGGTTTCATTGGCAGACGCTCCTATGGCTCGTGTATTTAGAGCCCTTATTCAATGCGATGGAAGAGTTCATCGCACCGCCTGCATGGAAAAGAAAATCGGTTGTTCTGATCTTCGGTTTGCGAATCGATATTGTGGTGCTCATCTAATTATTTCTTTGCCCGTAGGAGCCAAAGAGGAATTTGAAAAACTTTCCAAATGTACGTTAGTTGAACCTAAAAAAGTGCAGTTAAATTAATGGAAACCATAGAAACAGTAAAGCAACTTCGAAAATCTCTTGGCCCCGAAGGGATAGAATTTTTTCGAGAAGTTTATAAAAGATATGGAAAATTGGGAGCTTTGTGGGTTGAAGGTAAGGGTTCATCTGCTGTCCCCCATCCTGTGCATTTTCGCGAAGGAATGATTGTTCGTAATATGTTAAGAAAAATAACGAACTATTCCTGGACAGCTCACGAGTATGATGAGCGTTGGGAAAAACTGACTGAGGAGGCGATTAAGAATGAATATGTATTCGATTGTTGAATTGGACAATGAAAAATTTCAGTGCATCTGTCGTATCCAGGATGGAGTAGAACGTTGGTCCGCGAAGTCGAGAGAAGAAGCTGTACTTAGTTTGATAAATGGAGCTAAAGTAATGAATGGAACCAGGATCGCTGAAAAAGACATTTATTTTGAAGCGCATATTCCACCCACTTCTGCCGAATTGGACACAATAACCCAAGCAGTAGATGCAGAATATCGACGTGCAGCATCTCTACACGGTCCCTTTTCCAGTACTCACGAAGGATATGCGATCATCAAAGAAGAGGTAGATGAGCTTTGGGATGGGATTAAGAAGAACGATGACATAAAACTCTTAAAAGAAGAAGCCATTCAAATAGCTGCAATGGCGATTAGATTTTGTATGGATATATAATTGATGGCATTTACTCCTAAAACCTCTAAATCCACATCGAACAAATGGGAGCCTAATCCTAATTTGCCAGAAGTGAAATACAAAATTGATGGAAGAATTCATTTGACAACTCTGGCCCGAGATATAGCAGAAAAACTGCCTGTGAAGAGATTTCGAGATCTGGTCGAGTTCGAAGATGTGGTTAATCGGGCTTTCAGTCAAGTTTGGCCGCAATGGGAGGAATATTTTGGTCCCTTAGTCAGGCAACCGTTCGAGAGAGACGTGTACAAGGCTGTTTTCAATTATGCTAAAATTGAGTTGGGGGATAAGAAAAATGATAATCGATCAAACACAAGATAAACTTTTAAAGCAGATGGAGCTTAGAACATTTTTCTCTAATCCAATCAATGCCGCAAAGGCGTTAGTTCTTGCAAGGTCTATTTTGCCGGGGTGGTACTACGAAGAAATAAAGAAGGAGCTAATGAGCACAGTTCCCACTGGGTTATTTGGCCACAGTTTTCAATCACTGAGACTTCGGAAATGTTTCTTTTGAATCTCTTGCATTGCTGTCCTGCGTTCTTGTAACATGAGACCTAATTTGTTTTGACCCGTACCAAAACAGACACCCCACTCAACATCTCCCCAGGTATTGCCTTCAATCAATTCTTGATCGCCTGTGTCCAGGAGCTTTTGGGCAAGTTCAGGGTTTTGTTCAAACTTCAGTCGCAAAGCCTTGCGCATGATTCCGTCTTTGACTTTATCCCAATCGTCTCGTAATGTGATTTTTTTGCCGCGCTTTTTTGCTTCACCTGGAGTGGGAGCTAGCCGGACAAACTTTTGCTCTTCATCATCAATAGTTTTGGCAGCTTGGTAGAAGTGTTCCGAGGTTAGATATACCTCTCCCTCGTACTCGATTTCGCCAGGACCGAAGTTGCTGAGAAATCTGTTTTCACCTACAAATTTATCTATCATGAATCTAAGCTCTCGAAAATTCGTCTATGTTGTTGTACGTATCGCTGCGACCGGCCTCAAAATCCTTTAATGCTTCTTGGATGGCATGGCTGAGCTTGCCTCCACGGTTCAGGTTAGCTAAAATCTTCTTAGCTTCTATTTCGATGTCTGATTGTTTGGTCATGCTTCTCCTCTATCTTCTCTAACTAATGGTAAGTCCCTTCTGTGCCCGCTCCATGTCTGATAGCACAGCCTTTTTGGTTCTCATGGCGATGATTGGGTATGCAAACATGAGAGCGGAAAAGAGCTTTGCATCAACGAGCACATCACCTTTTTTTGCCATTTGGATTAATTCGATTGCGGCTAATGATACTGGCAATTCGAATGTTTCAATCTGCTCGGATTCATCTCCTCCGCCTTCAGTTCGTTTTTCTAGCTCTGTAGCAACTATATATGTTAGTTGTTCTGTGGTAAGTCCGGGAGAGATAGGGAAAGTACCTATTTCTTCAAGCTTATGGGCATAATACCCAGTCTCTTCGAGCAGTTCTCGGCGTGCAGCTGTTTTAGCAGTTTCGTCGTGATTCACGTCTCCAACTAACCCCGCAGGAACTTCGATTACTGTTTTTTGGAGAGGTTCACGATATTGCTTAATGAGCACAAGGTTGCCATCATTGGTAATGGGAATAATGGCGACAATGCCAGTAGAACCCTTTCTTTCAACGAATTCCCAGTTGTTTCGCTTGATGACTCTTAAAAATTTGCCTTCGTATTCTGACATCATGCCTCCATCTTACCAGGAAGTTTTTTATTGTCAATAGCCTCGCGGAATTTTTCATCGACATTATCGACCTTATAAGCTAATCCCTCACCATGATAAACGCAGGCATCTCCCATCGGCCCAATCACGACCACAGTGGGTTTTGTTGTAATCGCTTGGATACATAGCCCTCCAGAGCCACAACTCCCATCATTCCAAGTTTGTGGCCAAACAAAAATTTCACATTCATCTTCACATAAAATTGTATTAGTCCGAGGTCCAAAAGATTGAGGTGTTAATTGCAGAATGGCGTCATCAACGCACTTGTCGATACTCATATTTTCCTCCTAAAAGTCAGATTCATAAATGCTGTACCACTTGATATAAGGTCGGGGAGCGCTTTGGGTTATGTAATTTACAATGAATATAGATTCATCAGACAGTTGAACCCATCCGGTATATCCTGAATCTGATCTCATACTATTATCATGATCTAAAGGTAAGATGACAGATTGGACCATATCTTCTTGTATGGAACCCTTCTTTGTCAAACAGGCAAATGTGTTCTTGGCCCATAATCCTGGCAGAAACGATCCAGATGCTTCTCTGTAAGTGGTTAACAGATTGCCAGACTTTAATTGTCCGGTCACGGGGCGATGGCAACCGAACATTCTGGTTGCTATCGGATTGGACCATGTAATTCCATCTTTGGAATAACAAGCAAAAGCGGGCAGACCTAATGCTGAATTCTCTCTTATGATTGCTAAATATGTGTTATTTTGTAGTCGGCAGACAGAAGCTTCACAAAAATTGTAGCCGTCCTTATGACAAAGAGGGTGTTTGGTCCATTCTCCTTCGAGATCGGTTGTGTACCAAATGTTTTGAGCTAAATATCCCAAGTTTTCTGTTTGTATATTTCCTACTTCTTTGTTTTTTGATTTTGTTCCAAAATATACTTTGGTATGTGTTGCGATTAAAAATCCGTCATCAGTGGGGCATATTCTATCGGGAACAATGCCAGTGATATTAGTCTCAATGGGTCCTTCCCATTTGTCTCCGTCTTTGGTTTTCCAGAGAAATATTTTTGTTTTGCTCTCATCATTTTCAAGCTTTAAAAATGTTCCTTTTTCCCCAACCACGACTTCATCACAAATGAGCCAAAGTGTATCTCCTACAACAGAAAGTCGCGGGCAATTGAAACGTTTAGAGCTTTCAGCTATTATTGCAGGTTTAGAAAATCTTTGTTTCTGAGTTTTACGAGTGAAGCATATGCGGGTGTAATCTCTGGCCATATGATGGTCTGATTCGCGGTACACAACGAATAACTCATCGTTAAACCATGCTACGTCAGGATGTCCTTGCCAAACTGAGTCATCACGTGTAATTATTCCGTCAAGCATCAATTACTTTCCTTAAATTACTTTCCTTAAATTACTTTCCTTAAATTATCTCGGGCTCGTTGTTCGAGTAGGTCGTACCAATGATCTGTTCCGTATATTCGTGGACGTTCGAGCAGCTTCGTCAAAAAGGCTTTCCTGTTTTCGTGAAACTGGTCATTTGGGACATGGATATATTCCTGGCGTATCTGCTCAGAATTTTTCTGAAAAACCTCCCAGGAAGCTCCAAGGCTTGCCAAGTCAAGGTCCAAAAGGAGCTGAATATCAGGATCTGAATTCGGATAGTGATTAATTGTGGCCAGAATAGCCATCTTGCCCCATTGCAGAGGTCCTTCTGGCAGATAAGGCGTCATTTTGCGAATCCAAAACTCAGCACTTTTAAGTTCGTTGTCAGAGCGTTCTGCATCATAGACGATGTCATGAAACCAAATTGCCAGAAGGATTCGATCAAGATTTTCTGCGAATCGCTTTGATTCAGTCAGCTTCTCTAACATATTGTCAATATGGTCCATGTTGTGATATACACGTGACGAGTGCTCGTATGTCGCCTGCAATTCATCCAGAATGGGTTTTCTGTCAATCACGTATTCATTATACCAACAAAAGGGTATAATTCAAGCGAGCAGGATCTTTGGATTGTGAAATCTGGTAATGAAATGATTGATTTTGTAGGCTACTTGGCAGGCTTTTTGACGGTGATAGGATTTTTGCCGCAGGCAATCAAAAGTTGGGAAACACGAAAAACTGAAGATTTGTCTCTGAGTACTGGAATCCTTTTATCTTGTGGTGCAATCACTTGGACAATTTACGGGGTTTTACTAAGTTCTATGCCCATGATGATTACAAATGTCGTTGTATTGATATGTATTTTGTCTATTTTAGTCATCAAGCTGGTCGATACGCTTTAGAGGGCATTTCCGTGTCAGAAAACTTTTCACCACGCCCATTTGTTGCACAGATTCTAATCGTGAATCCCAGACCGTAGTCAATTTGTCAGAGTGGTAAAAATCATCAGCAATAATGGTTTTTTTGCCAAATCTTTTTTTGCCCAAGACAATTTCAGGATAGCAATATGCTACCAACTCAGTACAACTAAATCTGTTCGTATCTGTGAAATCAAATCCAAAGTCGTAAGGACTGCCCACGATTGATTTAGCTGTTTGAATCGCTTTTGCAGTAGCTGAGCCATCTTCGTCTTCTGTTAATCTAAGAATCAACATGTGATCAGTGCGCATGAAATTAAGTATGTCTTCTTGAATGACGCCTTCGCTAACAGCATGGACAACTTGCTCTTTCTTTTTGCCATCATCTCCTATGAAGAGTCCAGCATGTTTCCAAAGTCCAGGTATCATATAAGAACTTAGATACCCATCAAAACGTCGAAGAATAATGTCTCCTGGTTTAAATAAATCACGGAGCGTTCGATAGACTACTCCTTTTAGTTTGTATCCATGTGCATTTATCCCAAACCACATTGGGTGTTTCCACCCAAATACTTTTATGTCACCTAAAAAAGTGAATACTTTTTTTTGTAAATTGTACAACAATCCCATATCAGTTCCTTCGAAATGAACTACGGGACTATTCGCGCTAACTCCTGTTTTACTTTACTCGTGATTTGCCGGTACGTATATTGAAGATCCCGCATATTGTATGAGTCAGATAGACTGCTCATTACCCGGCGACGAAAACTGCGTGTGCTAATGCGAGAATGATATTTATTAAGAAAGAATGGCTCTTTCCCATCTTGTTCAGCACCCGTAAAGTGAAAGTCTTCTCGCAATTTTGCATATGAATATGCTTTCATTTCTTTGAATGCTGCTCGAAATGAGCGCTTTCGATTTTTAAGTGTAATCACAGCATTCTTAAAATCCAGCACAGGAAACATGAAAATATTTTCTGAAATTCTCAATTTTATTAAAAGGAATCTACCATTGTTTCGCCGTAATGGTAGATATGATTCAAAAAGGGTTCAAATACAGACTCTATCCAAACAAAGCACAACAAGAACTTCTTGCTAAACACTTTGGATGTGTAAGGTATATCTACAACTGGGCTCTTGCTTCTAAAATGCAATCGTATGAGAAAGATAAGAAAACAGAAAATTATGTTTCTTTGGGCAATAAACTCCCAAAACTCAAAAATGAATTGCCTTGGCTGAAAGAAGTTAATGCACAGTCACTCCAATCTTCACTTAAAAATGTAGATAATGCCTTCAAGAGGTTTTTTAAGGAGAAGAAAGGCTTTCCCAAATTTAAGAGCAAGAAACGAAGAAGGGACTCTTTTCACTCTCCACAAGCTGGTGTGGTCGATTTTGAAAATAATACTGTCTCAGTCCCTAAGATTAAGAATATTTCTGCACGATTAAGTAGAGAGTTCGAAGGCAAAATCAAGACTATCACTATCAAGAGAGTTCCATCAGGTAAGTATTTTGCTTCTGTTCTTGTTGAAGTAGATGAAGAGATTCCAAACAAGCCAATTATTCAAGAAAATTTAACAGTTGGTATTGATGTAGGTTTGAAGGATTATGCTACTCTTTCTACTGGTGAGAAGATTAGTAATCCACGTTATCTTAGAAAAACAGAACAGAAGTTAGCAAGAACACAACGAAGACTATCGAGGAAAAAGAAAGATTCACAAAACAGAGATAAACAGAGACGTAAAGTAGCGAGATTGCATGAGCAAGTGACTAACCAACGTAATGATTTTTTGCACAAACTCACTCATAAACTAGTTCACGATAACCAAGTGGATAGCATTGTGATTGAGGATTTAAGTGTCAAAAACATGTTGAAGAACCACTGTCTTGCTAAGAGTATCAGTGATGCTTCTTGGAGTAAGTTTTTTGAGTTCTTATCATATAAGTGTGAATGGTACGGCAAGAATTTGATAACCATAGGTAGGTTTGATCCTAGTAGCAGATTGTGTACTTGTGGGGTTGTTAATAGAGAATTAACTCTGAAAGACAGAGAATGGACATGTAAGGAGTGTGGTTCTCATCATTATAGAGATTTGTTAGCAGCAAGAAACATTAAGAGGTTTGGATTGCTTAAACAGAATAAGAAGAAAATAGGGTGGGAAGCACCCGAATTAACGCCTTTGGAGAGTGTGGAGTTATCCACCTCTATGAATTAGGAATCCCCTGGGCTTGCCCCCAGGGGTACTTCAAGTTTTCTACGTTTAGGGCAACAACTTCACTGGTTGTAAAACCGCAGTAAATGACAAGTGAAAATCCAGCAAGATCTCGTTTCGTGGCAAGATTGTCTCCGGTTAGTTGTTCCAGGACAACTTTTAAAGCGGAGCTGTCTAACTCTTTATGAATGGGTAGGGTAATTTTTTGTGATCGTATTGTGGGATGGCAGGTTAAACCTTGCTTCTGAAGCCATCTAAAATATGACTTGATTGCTCCCATCCGGGCGGCTACTGTATTTGGCTGATATTTAGAATGAAGCTGCTCAGTATAATCTAAAATGTCCTGATCTGTTACAGTCCCGTCTCCCGCAGTTTTTTGGCGAGCCTTGAGAAAAATCTCGAATTGTGTAATATGGTTTCGATAGGATTTCTGTGAATTGAGAGCCGGTTTCGACGAACCAAAGCCTGTTGTTACAAATTGTTCAATCATTAGTGACATTGCGAATACTCCAAAAAGTTATTTAGTCCGTTATTCCTTCTGAGTTATTATCGGTGGTTATGCTCCGATATGCAAGGAATGAATCAAAAATTTTCAAACAATTGTCTACAAGTGCTTAGAAAGCATTGTCGCTGCCATTTCGGGCATAAATAATTTTGTCCAATTTGAATTTGGGCGCTTTGGCGGGTATAATATGGGTCATAGCTCGATCTCGATAGATCGAGTAATCATAGGTTTAAGGAGAACAAAATGAACAAAATGAAGAAAAGTTTGATAGTAGCGTTGCTTTGTGGTGGTTGTTTTACGATGTCGTCATGCCTGACTGTTAACGAAGAGGCATTGGGCGAGTTGGCACAGGATACCCTTTGTACTGCTGCAACGGCGGGGTTTCCGTATGCTGACCATTTGAACTACTGTGGGGTTATAGATCTGAATCTTATGCCCACCGAAGATGAAGACTGAACGGAATAGCAAAAGAAAAAAGGCTGGAGTTCTTAATCGGGCTTCAGCCTTTTTGCGTTCAATTTGTTCAGCACACTACAATTCAGTTCCGTGTGTCCGGGTTGATGAAATTCTTGCCTAAAAAGTATGCATCTCGCATTTGGCAAAGGAAAATGATCCTCAAAATCGCAAATTGAGTCATGTGCACTGATATTAATCACAACTACGGTGTTTCTACAAGTGGTATCCCGCCTATGTTGGCAGTGCCGTTGGCTGGATCTGTTAAGGTTGCCATCAAAGATCTCAATGGAAAGACATTTGGAGAAACTACGGCCACCTCTCAAGGCGAATGGCGACAAACTTTTTGTCTAGATGACGGGACTTATGTAGTTGAATTTACAGGTGTATTTCGTCCAATTGGCATAGGCTTCAATTCTATTTACAATAAGCCTGTCACTTCCACGTCAATTACAATTGCGGTTCCTTTAACAGAATCCGTAGATCTTGTACCTCCTATTGTCATTATTGGCCCCCCTGGACCAGCTGGAGTGGCAGGCGCAAAGGGAGAGACAGGACCCAGTGGCATTGCTGGAATAACTGGAGCTGAGGGACTAAGTGGACCATCAGGGCCATCTGGAGAAGAAGGAGCCCAAGGTATTGCTGGTACTGATGGCCCACAAGGGAACTCAGGGCCACAAGGGTCACAGGGAGTTGTAGGACCCGATGGCCCACCTGGAACTACGGTTCATAGAGAACTAACCGGACTCACTATTGATGATCACACTCAATATTCTCTTGTCGATGGCTCGCGGGCATTTATAGACACTATTGGCGGTATCACGCCTTTAGAAGAGAGCGATTTGACCACCAAAGAATACGTTGATCATTTAATAATGCCACTGGATTTTCCACCATTCTTCCTGGATGTATCAACAGGATTACAAGATGTCGGGGATATTGATTCCATTATAATTATCGATGATGCCGATTCTTTAGATGTGAGTGAAGTGACTGGCATTCCTGGCTTTAATATTGAGATATTTTTTCAATATATTACTGAAACTCCTACGCGATTAGATCTACATATTTATTACGATGGTTCTGCGGGGCACATCGTCAATGTTCAAATATGGGACCAAGTAGGATCAACTTGGGATACTTTAGGCACTGTCCCTAATGGTGGTACAGTTTTCGAGTATCTAACTTTTGATATAAATAATGGTGCAAAGTACGTAGATATTGATCAAATGGTTGATGTCCGCATTTATCATGCAAGCGCAGGTAATATGAATCACGACATATTTCTTGATTTTGCCCAATTGCGCAAAATACCCATCGGCGGAGGCGGAAGCATTACTGACCATGTGGGCTTGACGGGACTCGATGAAGATGATCATAATCAATATGCGTTACTAGCTGGCAGGAGTAGCGGACAAACGCTAATAGGCGGAACTGATAGTGGTGATGATCTTGTGCTTAGCAGCACTTCTGATGCGACTAAAGGGACTATAGATATAGCGACTTCAACAGATACGGTTGGAATAGGAGTTACTCCTGAAAATAGAAAACTAGAAATACAAGATAACACCAACCCCAACGCTATAAGCGGTTCTAATGTAGATGTGTCGGAATTAATTACGACATTTCACAGAGCCAATGACACTAATAACATGGCAACGGGCTTCGGTTTCGCAATCAGTACAAATAGAGACAGTATTGGTGCTGCCATAATACACGAACGAACATTTGGAAATTCTCAGGGAAAATTACACTTTGCTACCAAGTCTGCTGTCGACCAAGCCAGTGATATACCTATACGTATGACCATTGATGAAGATGGCAGAGTAGGGGTTGGTGTTACTACTCCTAATACACTTGCGAATTTGGATGTGGGTTCTGGTGCTGGAGTAATCTATTATGTGCCTACCACTTCTGAAGATTGGGCAGGAGATGGACCTGATGGTGTTTTTGAGGCTCTTGATGAGTTGGCAGCCCGAAATGCAACACTCCCTCTTATCCTTACCGCAGCAGGTGGCATGGGTGCCGTCACAGGTGGAGCAGGTGATGTAAATAATTTGCCGCAACGTGCCGAAACTAGTTATTGGGGAGTAAACTATCATTATCTCGCCTTTGCTACTAATGAAAGTGCATTCTGGAATGTCGTCATGCCAAACAATTGGGATGGAGGTACAATGGTGGCAACATTCTATTGGACTGCTCCTTCGGGTAGCGATGATGTCAAATTTGAAATTAAGGCTGGATCTTTTGCAAATAGTGATGCCTTAGACGAATCATTAGGCACAGAAGTAAGCATCGAAGATACATTAATAGATAATGATGACGTTCATATTACTAGTACAACTTCGGCGATGACCCTCGCTGGCACACCAGCGGCTGGAGAGTATTGTATATTTCAAGTAGAACGTGTTATACCAGAGGGGTACGACCTCGATGGAGATGTTCACCTTTTGAGTGTCAGATTGGAATATGCTGCAACTGGATAGATTTTAATAGGAGGAATAACATTGCGCTGGCCACGCTCGGGCGTTTTTATGACGCCAGGCATGGCTTGTCCGATAAAAGAATTTTCAGATTTTCACACTCAACCCTTGACTACTGTTTTTTTTGAGGTACTCTATATGCAGATCCTATTACAAGGAGGCATCAATGGAGTATGACGATAAGTATGTTCAACGAGTTATCAATAAGTATAATCGCCGCCATGTTATAGCATTCGTACAAAAAAGAGCTGAACAACGTTTTTTATTCCCCTTAGGTTTGACACTAAGAAATTTCCCACCAGACAATTTCGGTAACAACTGCAATCGTATGAATCCTAGCAAAGAATTTGAGTTATTTGCAGCTCTGCACTACATGAAATACAAAATCGCTAAAACCAAAGTAAACAAATGCCGCAAACGTTATCTTCAGATCTATCTGGCATTACGAAATCGAGGAATTTCTGCCAACTGGACCCTAGTACTCGATTGCTCCCGTCGACATGCAGGGCGATTTAACGGAGGGATTGACAAGGCTCGACTCATCGAGTGTGGATATGTGTCGTTGCTCCATGCTTCTGATGGATTCGACCCTTGGAGAGGATACCGGTTTTCTACATACGCATGCAATGCGATTACACGGAGTTTTTTCAATCGGAATCATGTGTCACATACTATTTCCATCGAGGATGTAGAAGAAGATATTGGGGCCGAATCAGTTGATGAAGGGGCTGAGCTATGGCGAGAACGAGTGGCTTTGCTATTGGAATCTGGCGATCTTAGCTCTAAGGAAAAAGAAGTCCTAAAATATCGTTTTTACGAAAAATTAACACTCAAAGAAGTTGGAGAAATGTGGGGAGTCACGAAAGAACGTGTACGACAAATTCAAGTGAAAGCTCTATCTAGGCTAAAAGAAGAATTGAGCAAAGATCCTATTTTGTTGTGAATAGAGCTTGAACATACTTGATTAGTCGTGGTTTCAGACGTTCATTACTTAAACTGGAAGCAGGGATTCTAAATACTGTCCAGCCATCGTTTTCAATTTCTGCATCACGTTGGGTATCATGCCAATAGCGTTGAAATTGGGGAGCTGTCATTTTTGCGTGAGATGTGAAAGATCCATGCCAATACTCTCCATCGACTTCCATCGCGACCCTGTGGTCCAGGGAGGCGAAATCAAGACGATACGATAAACACGGAACTTGCATGTAGATATTTTCTGCATCTTCAGGAGATTTGTCCACAAAAAACTTGACCGCAAATCCCATTTCTTCCAGAATTTGTTTGAATGTCTCTTCTGGTTTGGTTAAAGCGGGCAACCTACAGACTCCAATTCTTCTTTTGCTTGCTCAGGATCAGAGGTAGCATGAACAATGTTTTTGGGAAGTCTAATTACATCTTTGTGAGATTCACGGATTCCCTCGACCATTTGACGACATCTGGAAATTGCATCATCGCCACGAACATGCATGACCACAACTGGCCCACTAATAACGTGTTTGATATTACGAGCAAAATGCCATTTACCAGCATGCTCTTTATACAGAGAACTAGCTTCACTCGTGGAAAGATGTCTTTGTTGTAGATATAGAATAGACAATCCGAGACTCTCAACTGCTCCAATTATCTGCCCGACCATTCGTTTGCGTACTCCATCAGGTTTTATCAGAAGCAGGGTGTTCTGAGTCATTTTCAACTCCTAATCTATCGGCAATTGCCTTAACGTGATCAGCCATTTCTTTACATCGCAGGCATTCGGATTGTTGGTTTAGTCTTTTGACGAGCCATTTTGACTGCACATATATCCTGGCCAAGTCCCACAGGACTATCATTAGCCCGGCTATAATGCCAGGACCTATATATTCTAATAATTCGGTCCCAAACTGCACTATTTGCTCCTAGATCATCTATTAAAGACGCTCCAATTATACAATCTAAATCAGGTTTCTCGTAACTACCGCCCGCGCCATCGTCATCGTCATCATTTGACGTTTGCATCTTCTGTGACTCTCTTCCTTTTCATAGTGGAAAACATTCTACTCTTCAATTAGTACAAACTAAGACTAATCCTTGATTTTTTCATCAAATTGTCTTAGAATCTTTTGCTGTTTAGACGTCAATTCTTTTGGAATATTTATATGAATTTTGATAAACTGATCACCTCGTGTACTATGGGACCGACTCAGCTCTGGAACCCCTTTGTTTCGGACCCTAAAAGATTGCCCAAACTGCGTTCCAGGAGGGATAGTAAATTCCTCTTCTTTTCCTTCTAAAGTAGGGATAGTTATTTTGGTGCCCAAACAGGCATCCGCAAAACTAATTTCTTGAACGCACTGAATATCTTTGCCTTTCCTTTGAAAAACAGAATGTGGTTCTACATTAATTCTGCATATTAAGTCTCCAGGAGGCAAATTGTCTTCTGTTACATCCCCTTCTCCCGTTACTTTGATATGATTTCCAGTGCGAACTCCAGGAGGGATTTCAACATCAATGGTCTTTTTCTCGGCAATCTCTCCGAGCCCTTTGCATTTTGAGCATTGTTGAGTAATCTCAATGCGCAATCCTTGACACTTTGGGCACGTGGTTATTATGTGGGCAAATGTACTCTGCTGTCTAACTTGCCCATAACCTCCGCATGTTTCACAGGACTTTCCAGTGCCCCCTGCTCCTTGACAAGTTTGGCACTTGGAATGTCGCATATACGTGATCTTTTTCTTAATTCCTGACAATACGTCTTCTAAGTTTATTGAAATTTCAACCCGCAAATCACGACCTTTTCGGGGCCTGCCTCCTCCAAAAAAGGAGTTAAATATATCGAAGGGATCGGTGTGCTCATGTGTATATCCCGATCGTGACGGTGCGTCATGACCAAAAGTATCATACAATTCTCGCTTTTGTGGGTCAAAGAGAACTTCGTAAGCTTCAGCAACCTCTTTAAAACTACTTTCGGCTCCTTTGTCTTGGTTGCGATCAGGGTGGTATTTATGTGCTAGTTTTCGATATGCCTTCTTAATGGCTTCTGGAGAAGCATCTCGGCCTACCTGTAAAACTTCGTAATAGTCTTTTTTGTTCATTGGTTAATTTGTATTTCTGCTACAGCCAACTGATCACATTCTTCGTTTCCTGGATGCCCCGAATGACCTTTGACATGAATGCATGTTATAGGAAGATTTTCAGTCAAAACGTGAATTTGTTTCCAAAGATCAACGTTAAGAACAGGTTTCTTATCTTTGCGTTTCCAACCATTCTTGGCCCAGATATTCACCCAAGATTCAATAGCTTGTAGTATGTATTTGCTGTCAGCAAAAAGTGTAATCTCGGGTGAGATATCAAACTTAGATATATGTATCAGACCATTTAAAACCGCAGTCATTTCCATGCGGTTATTTGTAGTCTTATCGTCATAACCAGATTGAACTATCCTTTTCTTGGGATGCGTTTTGGGATAAAGAATAAAAGCCCATCCACCTTTGCCTGGATTAGGTTGACAGGCTCCATCTGTGAATAAATGAAATTCCATAATGGATTATACACTCTTGTTTCTTCGACCTGCCATCGGAGGTCTGTTTATTGGATTCAGCTTTTTATTGATCGTCTCAGCTGCCAACAGTCTACAAGCAATTTGAGCAATATTCCGTGAATCATCCACTCCTCGATGATGGGTACCTTCCAACGGCATATTAAGCATTCGGAGAGCTTCGTCCATCCCTACTTCGCGAGAGAGTCCCAGCTGTATAGCAAAAAGATTCTTTACATTCAAATGCGTGGGGCCGAATGGATACTTAGCCTGATAACAATCTTGCTTGCACTGTCTTTCAAATTGACGACGATCATAGTCCCCCCAACTGGCCCATAATCTGTTGTTGGTGTTGTATTTTTCACGAAGTATAGAACAGGCTTCATCCAAAGGAATGCCACTCTCATCAAGCATTCCTTGCGTAATGGTGGTCATATTTGTGCAAAATTCGCTGATAGTAGAATTCTTCGGTAAAACTAAAATTCCCTCGTTAGTTCCTATAGTTAACTCGGCGAGATTAATAGTGCATACACCTATCTCAATAATCTCACTATTTTGAAGTCTATCTGGCGTTTTCTTATCCCAACATGTTGATTCGATGTCAACAACAATTATTTCGTCCAATTTGTTAGCCATAGTTTGGCCCTCCTTTACAATTATAACAAATTAAGACGAGAAAGTCAAACCTACTCTTCTTCTAGATATTTAATAGCTTCGCGGATCGCTGCCTTGGCTGCTACTCGATTATCATAGGTAAGATCACGAGACAAACAACGAACAGCCTCTACACAGCATTTAAGAGGAGATTTGTTACTTTGGTCTTCCACAACTTCTGTTAATAATTCTGAAATTCGACACCACGGATCTTTTGCTCGCCGCTGGGGACCAGAGCGATCCATGTAATGGGGTTCTTCACAGCAAAGTGTCGTATCGTCCTTTCCCTGAGGCTGAGGACGAGGACGACGAGCACGATCATGCAAATAAGCCAAATCTGCAACATCGTCATAACGACCTTTTTCATATGCTTGTTTCATTTCTGCCAGAGTATCAGAATCATAATCATCAAGTGCTTCTGAAGATTCTATCAAAAACAACGCATTCTGCTTGGAGGTTTCTTCGTGGGAACGAGGCGTAGAAGAATGCGAATAAGCTAATAGCTCTAACTCTTCGTTCATGAGTTCTTGAGCAGCTTCTTTCATTTGAATAAAAGCATCTTTATCTGTAGATTCGTTATGAATTAGTCTGGCTGTTGCCGATGCTCGGACGGCCGTCCAGCTATCTTCGACAGCTTTCAAAATAGCCTCTGGTCCGTATTTTAGTACGTTGCTATAACACTTTTGCAAGACGGCTTTAAGCTGGTCTTCTTTGAATTGAGTAGCCAGAGCGTTAACTTGTTTTTGATGTTCTAAATCTATATCAACTTCGTCTGCTCCTTTTCTGCGGCAAATCTTTTTTTGTTTTTTCATGAACTGTCCTTTCCTGTAGAGTCAGAACATTATACACAAAAATAGGTTAATCGCTAATTGTTAAATACTGCGGAGGAACACAGTCAGTTAACCATACTGAATTGCCCGTTACGAAGAATTGGTGATTATTGGCATGCATGCTCTTGGAATCAATGCTCAGCAACGCTGGCTTGCCATGACGAGCCCCTACAGCAAGCATTGTGACCCTGTTGGTAGACATGTGGACATGATGGCGGTTGCCTTTGATCAGCCCTTTTGCGAAAATTGAATCTAACTGATGTGTGGCAGTTCCGTGATACAATACATCTGGCGGTTCAACTGGATCATACAATAGATCAATTTCAACGGAATGCCCCTGTCGAGCACGTATGCGTTGTTTATCAGAGTCAAACTCAAATCTCTGCTTATCATTGTTTACTACGACTTGCTCTAAAATTTCGCGGGTTAGAGTCCGTCTCGGATTGCTCATGGCTTTACAAAGCAAGTCTACGTTGGTCCAGCCACCTTCTTCCAGAATTAGTCCGACAGAATCTGGACGATGCCGTAACACATAACTCAATGCTTTACTGATTTGTTTCGTTGTTTGTGCCATAAAAGAAGACAACCTTCTATCCAAAAAGTTCGTAGTCTGTTTCGCTTCTCGATATCATAACAGACCCACGAGGACTTGAACCCCGAACTTTGCTTTTGGAGAGCAAAATGATGCCAATTTCACCATGGATCTATATATCTTCTACTGGGCAGTAACGTTCACCACATTATTCCTCGAAGAAACAACGGGTCGCAATATGGACATTTCCAATTTGGAAATGCTCTTCGAAGAATTTTTACGACAGTTCTTTTCGATATTTTATTTGGTTGCCTTCTCCCTCTTCCTGATTGGGAACATTTAACCGAGCAATATTTTCGATAACATCTGTCGGCGATGAAAGAATTTCCGCATCCTTTGCACACTTTAGATTTTCTTTTTGCCTTAAGGTGAATCTTAAGAGATTGCCGAATTTTTTCTCGGGTTGCTACAGAAAGTGAATTGAATCTCCTTCCTGTAAATGCGTTTACAGACAAAAATAATGAGCGGTATGAGATTCGAACTCATTCAGACGTTAGTCAACGGCTTTACAGGCCGCCCTGGCTCACCATCTCCAGCGCCCGCTCTCTTTATGTTTACAGCGCGAGGAGCAGCCAATTGCTCAACCTACCCGTAATACCTTATCCTATTTCTTGAATTGCAGCGTCAGTCATTGCTTGCAATTCCTTGTCATGATCTTTGTCTTTCTTCCGAAATTTCTTCCGAATGTTCCGAATAGAAACTTTGGCTTCTTCTCCAAGCTTCTTCATCCGTGAAACTACCTTTTGATGCTCTTCTCCACTGGACAACGGAATGTTCACAACTACCGTTGTCTTGGAAAATTTGTAAGCATTGAAACCTTGTTGTTTCAACGCATCTTCTATTACACCAACCATTGCTGGATTATATGGTGTTACAGACACTCTTCTATCCTGTTGATAAATCAAACTCAAATGCTGAAGAGGAGTCAACTGATTATCGCATTCCACTTTTACAGTGGCAATCAGATTGTCGTTTATGTTGTCCTCCATCCCAAACAGTTGGGATTTGAGCAGATCAACCGTCTTTCGCATTTGAATGCGAGCTTGATTTAATTCGTCTATATTGGCACCTTAATTCTCCTAAGATTTTTTACTTTTCACATCCGCTACTGCGTCTTCGTACTATACTTCATATTCATCATCATGCCCAACAAATTTCAATTCTACTCTTTGAATAAGTCTATATGGCATCTTGTTTCCCTCTTGACTTCCATACGTATCTAGTGCTATTTTAACGCTTATTACTTTAAATACGCCTCCACTGGGTAGAGAGGAACCGGGGTCTCCGCTGCCCTCCCAGTTTGTCATATCCCCAGTATGCAATTTCATTCCCTCGACAAACGGAAATGAACCCTTCATTGTAGCAGTCTGAAATTGTGGTTCTCTGCAAATAAAATTTGTTACCATATCTGTTGCCATCTGAATCATATTTTGCCTTTCATTTTCTCTATTGCTGTCTGTACGGGGATTCTGGAAATGATCTACAACTTGTTTCGAATAAGCCATGTTTACATCCTCCTTGCCAAAGACGCAGACGGGACTCGAACCCGCATTGGAACGCTTTTGCAGAGCGTTGCCTGTCCGTTTCGGCTACTGCGTCATTTGATTAGGATTGTGCAATTCAGCATGACAAATTTTGCATAACAAGTCACACTTATCTGCCTCAATCTTCTGTTTGGCAAAACTTTTTTGGCTTCTGCTAAGCGAGAATTCTTTAATTGACGGATCACGATGATGAAAGTCTAATGCAGCAATGCATCGATCATACCCGCATTTTTGACATTTCCCGCCCTTGTATTTAACCAGTTTGCGCTTGATCTCTTGCTTACGATTTCTAACGTAATTTGGATGTTTTTCCTCCCATCGTTTTCTTTTACGAAGTCTCCTCGCCTTTTCGTGCTCTACCCAGTTTGCTTCTCCAATTTCAATCCTAGTTTGTGATTTGGAGTCTTTTTCGTTGCCATTGAATAGCCCGCCGCGTTTTGCTAATTCCTTTCTTTTGAATTCAGGCAGCTGGACGGCTTTGGTATATTTGGATGCCCAACTTTTTGAATACCCCAGTTCGTCAGCAATTTTTTGCAGCGACCATCCTTGCGATCTTAGTTGCCGTGCTTTTTCGTACATACACTAATGTACGGAAAGGACGACCGGATTCCTCCTAATTTTTGATCCACTTGGCTACTCAGCCATAAACTCCGCCGAGGATTCGAACCCCTTTACAAGCTTTCCAGGCTTGCAGTGACAACGGAGATAAATCTTTATCCTAGCCATTGATCCTTATCAGGAATATTCGCATATTCTTTGATAGATCCAAAAATTCTTTGAACTATCTCCGTGCTCCCCAAGGCAACTTGGCACAACCCGTATGGAAGTTTACCAATATCGGCTTTTTTGCTTCGAGGATCATTTGATTCGGATAAATGGCATTTAGCTTTTTGCAAATTAAGTTCGCATTTCCAATGATGTTCTACTTCATCTACGTCCAAATCATTGTCAGGGAAATATCTGATATAAAGTCGAATTCTCTCTTCTTCCACTGAGAAAAAGTTCTTCAAACAAGAAACAAACATCTTCAATAACGAGCTGTCTCCGTTAGTGATCTTTACAGTGTTCTTATTGTTTCTTTTTGCTCCCTCGCCCCAATACAGCATGCATGCCATCGCATGCTCTGCATTGTTTTGTCTGGCATCTTCTCTGCCTAATTCTTGATATTTTCTACGTTTTTTCCGATTTTTCTCTGACCATGCTTTGGCTGCTTCTGGTCTACCAAATCCAGATCCACGAACCCTAAGATCGTGAATCTGTTTCTGGGTCAACCTTACATCTTTGGCCCATATAGACACTGAACCGGGTGATACTTTTAATTCTTTCGCAATCTGCTTTATAGATTGCCCTTGTTTTCGTAGCTTTACAGCCTGTTGCTCCTTCTCTTTTTTCATTTTCGAACCCCTTTCGTATACATTATACTACAAAAGAAGTTCAGAATCCTTCAACGAGAGCGACGGGACTCGAACCCGCAATCTTCAGATCGACAGTCTGGTGCCTTAACCAATTAGGCCACGCTCCCAAAAAGAGTCGCAAAAGTTTTTGCTGCTAATCAATTCACTGAGTATGATTCAGTTGGCTTTTCCAATTTGCCTATTCCGCCGTAAAGTCATTTTTAAGCAATGGCGGAAGAAGGATTCGAACCTCCATTTTTTGTTTGTATGCAACAACAGTAGGTTGCGACTCTCATATTTCTAATCCAGTGAAACGATCTGTTTCACCGACTTTTTCTAATAGTTCTATACGCTCCTTTTGTTCTTTTAGTCTCTGTCTTGCCTCGGCTCTTTTCTTCTCCTTTTCAGCTTCAATGGCTTGCTGTTGTGCCCTTTCCAGATCCTTCTGGCTCTTGATCTTCTTTAACTCGGCTTCCATCTCTTGGCATTTTTCCAGGTCTTTCCACGGAATACTCCAACATCGGCTTGCCCAAGAATGAAATTGAGAATTATTCAACTCCTCCAATTGCTCTGTAGCAATCTCTTTTGTCGGACCATGGGCCACCATTCGGCGCTCAAAACTCGGCCCCTCACGGTGTACTTGCCACCATTCTGTTAGTTCTTTGAATTCATGGCATGGCTGAACGATGACTTTTACTAAGTAAAACCAGCCACCATATTTACCCTCGATTTTCTCCACCTGTTCCGACGAAATCTCTTTTATCGGAATCGGCCTGTTCACTGAATGCACTGGCATCTTGGTCTCTCCAAAAAACATTATACCAATGCAGATGAGAGGATTCGAAAGTTTTCAAAAGGACTTCACCGCAATTGTTCCGTATATAATCTATGCAATGTAACAATTGTAACATAGATTACTGGAATAATATGTGCGTTGCCAATAGCAAACGCTTTGCTCATTCTTTTTGTTCCTCTGAATGCTGTTTTCAGTTCCGGTCTAACGCGGGTAGAATTAAGCTACCTTGCACATACTGCGGAAAAGAAGTCTCTCGAACCAAATCTCAATTTTCTCGCTCCAAAAAAAATAACGTTTTTTGCAACAGGTCTTGTGCTGCTTCTTTCAATAACACCCTAAAACGCAAGTCTCGTCGTTCTCGTTGTGAAAAACTCCTTTGTGACCTTTTACAAAAAGAATTCCCTAATCTTGAAATCCTTGCCAACGACAAAGCTCTGCTCGGTGGCTATGAGCTTGATATAGCCATCCCATCTCTCAGCTTGGCGATAGAGTGGAATGGGATAGTCCATTTTAAACCCATCTATGGACAAGCCAAATTAAGCAAAATTCAACAACGAGATGTTGAAAAACAACAAAAAGCTATTGCCAAAGGCATCAATCTTATTGTCGTTCCAGATCTTGTTTCAACAGACAAACGAGTTCGTGAAGCCTTCGTCTCTATTAGTAAGACGATTCGACAACTGCTTTAATTACGGATAAGAGGATTCGAACCTCCACGCCCTTGCGGGCACAAGCTCCGTGTCTGCCGTTTCACCACATCCGCTACTTACGTTCTCCTATTTCAACAGCTTTTCGAGCTATCCATGGGAGAACAACAAAATACATTATGACAGCCAGCATTAATGCCAGCACTATTTCCCACTCCATAATGCCGATGAGAGGATTCGAACCTCCACTGAACCGCGTTTGAAACGGCTTCCTCTGCCGTTGGGATACATCGGCGTGTTTTTATCTGCTTGTCATTCTTCGGGCCATTTGTTCTTGGGCAGTGTGTACCAAACTGGGGTAGCTCCATTTTTCATTGCTGTTTCCAGTTCTATTGCATCCACCGGATCTAGATCAATTTCCGCTTTGAATGTTGTCCCATGATGAAATGGGCCAAGAGTAAGACCATTGTCTAGATCGTCATAAATGCTCTTGTTATCTTTTTGCCAGTCATCAAAAACAAGTAAAACTTTCATTGGTCTACCTCCCTTTTTTATTGCGTCCGGTCAAGACCGCCATTTAGCCTCGTGAAACTGTCACGGCTGCCATTACGTCACTCAGGCTTTGTTAAATCAATGTCAATGCCCGGAAACAATTCTTCCAGAAATTTTTGTCGCTTTTTTAATTCCTCTTCAGTCGGCTTTGCATATGGCAATGGCTTTGGAACTCTTTCTAATTGAATGTCTTGTCGGGCTAATTCTGTGTAAAACCATTCTGCTGAAGACGAACCCCGGCCCAGTTTGGGCATTAAATCATGAAGTAATCCGCATGTACATATGTCAGTGCTCCAGAAGTAGCAATCTCCATCATGAATAAGCCTTCCATCTTTTTCACGCCATTGTTTGGACATTTTACAGTGCTCCAAGTAACCTTGCGGACAAGGGTTTAGCTGAAAGATTTTATCCTATTCACCTGGCATTGCGGACAACCTTTTAGGCTAATACAACCAGTAATGAGGACTGATTCCATTATTACGTTGCTGTCTTTGTCTCTCACAACTTTCCCGTTCTTTTTCTTTTCGTGTTGTTCTGACCATTGAATCCCACGAGCTTGGCTTTTAAAAGCGGCCCCGCAGAAACACTCGCACTCTCTAATGGGCAGATGCTCATCTCTGTCAAACCAATTTGTGTCCTTCTCTGGAGCTTTTTTTGAAACCCTTTTTGAAGTCATTGTATTCTCCATTATACCATATTTGTTACAATGCGCCGAGCAATATAAACATAACCCAGCCACACGCCATTACTATCAAAGCACCAAAAACCAATTTAAACCAACCGCATTTTAGCATTTGCTACCTTTCTTTCGATGCCCCGAGCGGGATTCGGACCCGCAAGCTCTTACGGACAACAGATTTTAGCGTCCACACAGGTCATCGGTTGCTTCGCTGTGACCTGATTCCCACCATGCATGAGCAATTACACCCATCGGATAAGGATTCTGATGAATGCTGTACGCCTGTTCGGAGGCCACATAACCCTGAAGCCTTGCTTGCTTTGGTGTTACGCCCTTTACTGTGATGAGACAGTCGTCTTCTATTATTTTTCCCAAGTTGATGTCACCTTACTGAATCCCATAACTTTTTGCCCACTTTCGAATCGCATTGTCGGAGACTCCAAATCGCTTACCTATTGCAGTCCACGTCATATTATCAATCATATTTCGCAATTCTTCTTTGTCAGGTCTCACAACTTTGCGAGTATGTGGCTTTGGTCGGGTTCGCCAATCTGAATCCTTCTTCTGTTTTTGCTTGTGTATTCCGTTTGTTTCTAAATAACACTTGAGACAAAGATTTGTCTTTCTTTTTGCAGATAAATGCTTATTGCATTTTGAACAAAAATAAAGAGTTTTCTTTTCGTGTTTCTTTTTGTTTCGTCCTCTAAAATATCGCGTTTGAGAATGGCAGTTGGGACAAAGAAAGGTTAAATTTTCTAACCTATTGTCAAATCTATTTCCATTCTTGTGCTCTAACTCAAAGGACATCGGCTTCCCTTTCCATTCGACAAGCCCGCATTCATAACACTTGTTTTCGAATATGCCCTCACGAAGCAATCTGTTTCTTACACTTCCGTTGTATCTGCAATCTTCCACTAAAATTTCATTTAATGGAATTTTTTTTGCCCAACAATGTGATTTCCCTTGCAAATGCGCTTGTCCCAAAAAATGCGATGTATCAATATCTAGGTTTTTAATTCGCAACTTGGCTTGATGATAGTTGCCACCCGCTCCAACAAGCCCAAGTTGATGTAAAACCTGACGTATTGATACAGAATCACGAACTGCCCTGACAAAATCTGCATCAGTATACCTTTTAGTTCCCATTTAATATCTCCTAAAAAGAAATATTCAACGGGAAAGACAAGTTCTCCTCTTTTTATATGTCTGCCTTTATTACCCACGGCGGGACTCGAACCCGCACTTTATGGATTTTCTTACCACTACAGTTTTCACTGCCAACTTGTTTGTGGTCTGGGCCATCCCTTTACCCTCGACTTTACGTTAGGGTATCCGCCGTCTGGTCTCTGCACCTTCCCTTGATTAAGGGCTTGGCTCAGGATTGGCATGCGTTTTACGTTTAGCTTTCCCTGAGTTTGACGGATTCTACTCTTTCAGTTTCCCAAAAGGCACTCAAATTTTTCAAGTCCATTGACTCTGCCAATTGGCCTACGTGGGCTTATTGTGAGTCAAAAGGCAGCTCTCGCACTATGGGCTTATCAAGGCGGGAATTTCACCCGCTGCTGCGCCAACCACGGTCTATTACTCATCCGTGATCCTGACTCACAATACTATTATACTGACTATTCAGTTGTCAAAGAATACTTCGTTTTTTAGCTGGCAGCTGGCCTTTTAACGGACCACTAAATAGCTCCGTGCCGGGTTCTACATTCAGCTAGGCGGTCAATGCTCGCTTTCACGAGGTAGCCTTACCTGTGGTCAGCACGCCCGGTGCGTCGGATTACTCCGTGCCAGCTAATGCCCAGAGCGGGAGTCGAACCCGCAACTCCTTTTGGAGAATAGCTTCTGAAACTATCGCGTTTGCCTACTTTCGCCATCTGGGCTTAATACGGATGAGAGGACTTAAACCTCCACGTCCTTTCGGACACAAGATTCTAAATCTTGCGCGTCTGTCAATTCCGCCACATCCGTTTATAAAAAAAGCCTCGGTAGCTTTTTAGAAGCTACCGAGGCTTTCGCAATTCGCTATTGCGCAGTCTAGGTAGCTCCTCTTGCGAGATACAACCAATCATAGCTATCTAAACAATAAAGCATTTCGTTTTCCTTACATTGACCGAGATTCTCGGTCGATTCACAAGTATTATACCACATCTTTCGACAATGTCAAGCGATATCCTTTATTTTTCCGAATTTTTCTTAAGGGCATCTATAGAAGTCTGGACCATGAGAGGGTCCTTGGCCGCTGCCTTTATAAATTCGTTGCGGTCTACATCTTTTTGTTGTCCCCCCAATGTTCGTCCCCGTTTAACGACGTGTCGTGGGTCAGTTGTCATGCTGGGATTACCTACGCTGTCAACTCCAAACGCCTTATTTCTGGACCTGACAGCTCGCTCTGGATCTTTGACCTTTTTGGTATGTTCAGATTCTTTGTGGTCTTCTAATGAGCCTTTAATGCCATCAGTGATTACATAGCTACCCAGACTAATTTGTCGTTCCATTTTCATCCCGCAATTTGAGCAATTGTATTTGGGATTTTTATGTATAGAGTGTTTAATTTCTTCGATTTGTTCACATTCATAGCACTTATAATCATAGAGCGGCATAGCATAATTCCTTTCTGTCATTATACCAAGAATCCCTTGATCTTTAGTTAAGGGGATACACTTCTCATTCAAACCATGTATAATATCACAGGAGTACCTGTTAGAGTTTCTTTAACTAGAAACGACTCCTTTACAAGTGAATAGGTAAACGGTTCTCAAGAACAAAACTGTCAGACAGTTAAGGGTTTTGCATAGCAAAACAAACTTTCTTGAGGTAAAACCTAAAAAGTTAATAGTTCTTTCGTTAACTAGAGAGTTAAAGACATGCGAAAACCAAGCACAAATGTCTCGAAAGAGCCTCAAGAAAATAAAACCTCTAGTATTCCTCTTGCAAGAGGAAGTAGGACAGGAAGCGTCCGAACTAAAGCCTGTTGGAGAGAATGTAAGACTTTGTGTTAGCTTGTGATACATAAGAGCAGTCTCGTTGAATCAGGAAACTTAAAGCCTTTTAGCCTTTGGGTACTTCATACAATGTTGTATAATACGAGGAGATGCCGATGTTGCCTAATTTTATGCCTGATGAGGAAACTCTCAAAAAGCGGAGAGAGCCAAAGTTTGTTGTTAATCCTAAAGATGTTGTAGCCGAAGATGACATCCGAGTTCGTCAATGGGCTTTAGGGGTTATGCAGAAACACACCAGTCGTCTGAAGGACGACGTTCCTGATAAGACCATAGTTTGGGACAAAGAAGTAGAACCAGAAGACATTGACATTCGTAATATTTATCCTTTTCAAGATTTAGGTTACATGATATTTCGTAAAAAACCTTACTGGTGTTTACGTCTGCTTTATAAGACAACAAGTGGAAATCATGCTATTTTAGCTGAATTAACATATGCTAACGTGGAAAATATATAGTGGAACCAATTATTTGCCAAAATGATGCCGAAATTGTGCTAAATAAGATGAAAGAATATCTTTTAAATGGGAAATCGATAAAGGACATTTTAGTGTTGGATCGGAATAATGATCAAATAGTTTTTCTTCTGGAAGATTCTAGTATAAGTGAAGACCAGGCACGTATTTGGTGGGACGGTTACAATTCAGGTTTGAAAGCGGCTCTAAGCTAATGGGAAAAGACATGCGTCAGCAAATATCGGAAGCAGACCCAGAACGACTTAACGGTTATATTGATATGTTCGATAGGCTTCTGCTTTATAACCTGGCAGTGGGGACATTACCAGCGGAAATGCTCGATGAAATGATCGATAAATGGGCACAAACTATCAAATCCACGATAGATACAGAAGCTCAGCATCGTACACATTTTCTAGAGTCCACTCCTCAAGGGCGTCTGGCCAAAAAACAAAAACAACCCGATGGAGAAGCTCTTCGGCTTCTCTTCTTGGACACTTTGTCCACAGCTAAACAAATTGTTACCCGCAATCTACAACGAGACGAGGATAGTATTGATTTCGAGAGTAGTCCTGAATTTTAATTTTTCCCCAATTTACAATCCAATAGATAATGTGTTCCATCAAGGAATACGGTGCGCTTACAAAAGGAGGCGAATATGAATTGCAAAATGTCATCAAAAGACCACAGGGAATTAGTTGTACTTAAAGCAGCAGTAGTCAATGTAATTCGAACAGAGATGTCTAGTCGTGGAGCAATAGAATCTTATTACAATAAGATCACTGGTGGTTCCGGTGCCTGCGAAGCGGTTGACACTGCCTTTGTATTGCAAAATACTCCTGAACTTTCGTTTCTGTCACAAACTGACCAGCTCTTGATGGAAGCAGAAATTCTGGAATATGATATTCCTGCCATTTGGACTCTTGGTAGAAGTTATCGCAATGAGCCGAGAGTCGGAGATGGACGTCACCTTGCAGAGTTTGCTCTTCTGGAATTTGAGGGAAGAGACATGGATTTGGAAGAGTTGGTGAAATTTCAACAGCAGCTGCTATGCGTCAGCATAGAAGTGGCTTTGGAATCACCTGTGGTCAGTCCCGAGCACAAGGGACGGCTCAAAAAATATCTCAAGACGCCAGCCACAATCATATCCTATACTGACATCTTAAAAAGGCTCAATGATGGCGGAGTGTCTGTTAATTGGGGTGATGATTTTAGCTCTGAAATCGAAGAGATGGTTTGTCTGCTGTTTGACGGTCCTGTTCAAGTGACCAATTATCCCGAATCAATCAAGTTCTTTAATATGTATCGAGCTGATAGGTCTGAGCTAGAACGTGATCTGCCGCTGGAAGAATACAATAAGCGTCGATACACTGTGGGCTGCGTCGATTTTTTACTTCCTTGGGCTGGCGAGACTTTCGGTGCTTCACGAAGAGAAGAAGACTACAACACATTAGTAATCAAACTACGCGAAAGTAGCATGTTTGATCGAATGGTTCGAATTCGAGCTGCCCAATCAGGTTATAAAGATGTGGATATTCCACAAGAAATCAAAGATGCGGCTTGGAAGCCGTTTGTGTCGTACCTGGAGCTATTCAATACCGAGAAACATCCAGACCGAGCGAGCGTTACACGCAGCGGATTTGGACTGGGCATGGGCAGGTTGATTCAGTTTCTACTCGGCTCGACAGCGGTAGTTTCGTTTTAGGCGTTGATTTTTTCTAAATCAATCATCAATTCAGACGGATTAGTTTTCCCGTCAAGAAAGTTTTGAATTAGAACGCCGCTATGAGTAGTGGCAAAAATTTGCTGTTCTGAAAAATTAGATTTTATGCACTCAACCATGGTTGTATGCCTGTCGTAGTATACGTGCATTTCTATGTTATCAATCAGCAATAATCTTGGCCAACCTTTCATAACTGGTTCTCCAGGATCAGGATTCTCTAAATCGTACACCAGATTAAGTAGTTGTGAAAATGTTTTGGAGATCTTCTTTTCTCCGGCGCTCATGCGTTTGTAATGTATTTTGTGATTATTTTTATGAATCACGAAATCTGTAGAGTAGTCTAAATCTACGGGAACGATTCCTGAAGGAGGTATGCATTCTGTGGGGAATCTCATCACTGCCGAGGTTACTTTCTCGAATCTCTTGATTTGATTTTTGTGTATTTGAAACTTGCTCATAGACAAATCGCTATCTGAGGTGATCATATGAGCAACTCGTTGACGATATAACAAGTGATCATCTCCCCACGGTCCTGGACCATTTCCTGCGGGGGCCAAATCGTTGCGATCAAACCCATCCTGAGTTAGACGCACAATATACGACTCCCCATTCATTTCGTAGGTACCTTCGATAATCATCTCGGCGAGATTATCTGTAGTCCCTACTGCAAAGTCATTGCTATAAGTGTGCCCTGATATTCTTTCATAGGCTGGATCGTAGTCTTTATTTCGAACATACTTTCTCAATGAACGTTTCACATATTCAGGGTGACGACCTATTTGATTCATGGTTAGCAGAGATATGGCTTCTAGCAAAGTCGTTTTCCCACATCCATTGGGGCCAAAAAAACAGATATATTGATAAGGGCACCCATCTGGCTTTTTGAAATCGAATGTGTGATGCTCGTAATTACAAAAATTCTCTAGATGCAGTTTAGTTAAGAACAACATTTTCTTCCTCTATGGTTGTGTTTAGTTAGCAATCATACGTCATTATACATATTGTGAAGACAATGGTGTATAATTGCGGTGACCAGTTGTATACCTGGGGAATAGGAGAATAAAATGATTACCAAGCTTCCAGCACATCACCATTTAGTGCGAAATTTTGAGATATTCAAAAGCAACAAGATATATGACAAGATCAAGCAATTAAACTCTCGTACAGACGCCATTCAGGAAGCCTTTATTGAAGGATATTGTGCCAGAAAAGGCGAAAGCAAGGGCATAGATTCATTCGAATCTCCCGAATCATTGGGCAAAACAAGCGAAACTGATACCTGCCAACTCATGTTGATTTGTAATGCATGTAAATCTGAAAATTGGGTAAGTGAAACATTGCCCGAGACCGTTGCATACAATTGTCATAGCTGTTGGGAGGCTTTAGCGACGGTAGTGGGGTTGGCTCCCGACGATGATGGTCGTTGCCGTGCTTATAGAATCTGAAAGTAAGCAGCCAGAACACCTTGATTCATGCGTCCAAAATTGGTAAGATCTTGAACAAGTTTGATGGCATCTGGCTGCATCATTTGAGGGTTCTGATCTTGGGCTTCCCTAATGGCTTCTTTGACAATTTCGATGTATCCCGTCATCCCTTGTGGTGGACGAGGAGGGAGTCCTACTATTTGAATGATTTCTTGTCCTTTGAGGAGTTCAACCACAGGGGGAGAATTCCCAAATTCATCTGCTGTAGGAGCCAGAGTTCTCAGGCGATCCAAGTTAGCCCTATAAGGATCTGTTGCTACTGAATTCGGTTCGGAACTTTTAGACATTGCGTCTGCCATTGCATGAATATATTGAAATACCCATGAAGGGTTTTTTCGCAAATATCTGCGAAGCTGTCGATCTGTTGGATTTCCCATGTCTTCAACCTGATCGTGAGGATTCATGTGAGTTAACACCAGATCAGAGATAGTGCTCTTCTCTTCATCGCTCATTTTGAGCGCATCAGCAAATGTATTCCAATGATCTTGGCTGGCCTGTTGATGTGATGTATGGTCTGGATTATTTGGATCTCCCGAATAGCCACGAGATCCGTCATCTTTATTTTTATGAGATCGTGGATCAAGCTTTCCAAGATCATGAAACAGGGCCGTAAAGTTCATCATCATTCGTTGTTTGTCATCGAGCCCAAATTCTTTGGAAAGATTGTTCACGTTTTTAACAACTGCGAGTGTATGCTCAATTACAGTCAATTCATGGTGTTGGTTCTTCTGATCCATTTCAAGGGGATTATATTCTGATGGAAGCAAAAGTATTTTCTGAAGAAGCCCCACTTCATGCATGGTGCGCAGAGCTTCATCAGGTTGGTCTCCAATGAACAATTTACGCAATTCGTCAGCCGTACGCTCTGGCACGATGCCCGCCCCGGTGTCACCATACAATCTTCGCACTACTTGATGCTGCACTTCGGGGTTGGCCATGGCTTCGAGAACTTCGGGAGCAATTTTAGAGTTTGGGTACCGTGACTGGAATCGCAAGATCCGCAATAGTCGCAATGGATCTTCGGTCAGTATTCTCGTCGCTTCGTCGATGGGTGAGTGCCCTTTGCGGGTTGGAGTACGCAGAGTCATTGTTAGTAAATCATCATACCCTGCGCCTGTGAAGTCTTCCACGAGTCCGCTGTTTATGTTATAAAATAGGCTGTTCAACGTCAGGTCGCGCCTAAAGGCGTCCGCCTCGGGGTCTGCGGATTGGGTACTTATTGGATTTCGACTGCCTTTTTCGTATACTTCATTCCCTCGCAGAGGAAGTATTTCAATATCTTGTCCAAAAATTCGCAAAAAAGCGACGGCAAGATTTTTAATTTGCTCAGGACGTTCTTCTGTGGTTTTAGCCTCGGTGACTATTTTTTGTTTAGTTCCATATCTTTGAATCGCGATTTTGTGTAACCATGCAGCGAATTGATCACCACCCATAGTGTCTACCGTAAGATCAATGTCTTTGGAAGGTTTTTTGAGGAATTTATCCCTAATCCAGCCACCGACTGCTCTCACAGTGGGCTGTTGCCCAGTTATTGTACCTATATCTTCACACGCTGCACGAATGAAATCAAATATTTGAGCTTCTGAGGCGTCTAGAGATATCTGCACATTATCTGGTAGAGCAGCATTTTTACTATTGAAACGACGCATGTTTAATTATACTTAGAGGACAGAGGCATTTCCTGTGACAATATAATTCTAGACACAGTATCCAAGGAGATTTTCATGGCAGATTCACTTGAGTTGTTTTCTGAAATTATGGACAAATTGATCGATACTCAAGTGCAAAACGCTCAGGTTACGGCGGATTTGAAAAATGCTGTTGAAGATAACAATCAGCATCTTAAAGGACTCCAAGAGTTGTTAACAAAAGTGAATGACCATTTTTCCAATGGATTCCGACAAGAATTAAAAGACGCCATCAAAGAAGCTGTACAGCATGTTGAGAGCAATCTTGATGTCAAATCAGCGACAAGACAAGCTGAGGCTAATAAGATCTTAACAGCTGTCACAGACTTTACCACCGCTCTTAAAAGCCCCAAGGCTTGGATTGGAGCGTTTTTGCTCATAGCTTCCATATTTGGTACTGTAGCTGGCATTGTAACCGTGGTCTTGAAGTTCGCGGGAGGACCGTAGGAGACATCCGTGAAAACTTTAGTACGAATCCTCATTGTAGATGATGATAGAATGTTTGTCAAGCGACTCCGAGATCTCATAGCTCATCCTCAGATAATTGTAGATAACAATATAGCAGTTGCCAAGGACCTCTTTTATGACTTCTGTGTTATTGGAAGCTCAGCTAAAGCCACAGAAGCTCTTGATACGATTCGAACGTATTCAGCAGGCAGTTCTATTTATTTGTCTGGCCCCGTTTGCAACCAAAGCGTTCCTATTCGTAAAATGATCAAATGCAACATCATTGATTGTCTGGAGAATGATGAAAATATACGAAATTTCATAAAGAATGTCAATTCTCTCGTTAAGCAAAAAGCTAAACTACATAAGGCGTCGTGCAAGTTGGATTGTCTACAAGCTGGCGATCTAGATGCTCTAACCCAACATCTCAAGAAAACAGAATCAGACAAATTTGTTGACTATATTCAAAACCACCCTCTTCCAATGGTGCTGGTTGATCGTGAAGGCGAAGTAATGCATGCAAATTCATCAATGGAAGATATGATCGGGACGAAGTTATCGGGGATTATGGCTTCAGTATTCTGGGAAGATGCAGAAGCGTTCGACAATACTGTATATGACCTCAAAGAAAAGGGCCAACTTCTCGGACGAGAAGTGACCCTTAAAAACATTCACGGGAAGCTATTGAAACTGAAGCTCTATACAAGTCTTCACTATGACATAGAAGGCGACTGGCTCAACACCCGATGTCTGTTCGTTCCTATTGATCAATCTCCTGATTAATGAGCGGAACTGCCACGCCACCAATATGACCAGAAGTCTTGTACTTATCCTTCTTAGAGGAATCCTGACGTTTCCCCTTTTGCATAATCGCGTCATACATCTCGGGCAACGCAAAATAAATCGTCAACAGAGCGGAACGCTTTTCGTGGTAGTAATCCGTCGTATTGTCATCTGTTTCGATTTCCTGATGAATTCTCCCACCTGCTCCCATTGAAGCCTTGTCTAGTTCGTTAAGATTGGCTTCCTGCTCGGCGAGGATATCGACAGTTTCGATCTCTGGGGCTTCTTCATCTGCATAATCATTGGTAACTCGATCTATTTTACCTGACGACCTATCTATTGCGGTATTGTTACAGCAGAATACATTGTCCGAATTACTAGCCTCGTCTACATGCGGGGCTAATCCATGTATGCCATCGCTTCCGCAATCGTGCAACATTATCTCTGCCGTCTCTTCGGGGCCGAAGCCCATTGTTTGTGATCCGCCGCCTGCACTAAGGGATTGCATGCCCCCGCCACCATATTTTATTGATTTGGCTTTTGATCCTAAGAATCCTCCGTTGGACCATTGTCCGTAGTATTCATAGTGATGTATGTCTCGGCTGCGAACAACCTTGGGTTTTGGATTTTTAGGTCCAAAGAAAGCAAAGCCAATAGCGTGACTATCCTGCATGTGCTTTGGCAAGACATACTCATTAACAGCCAGTCCAATTCCTGCCTTTGTTACTACAAACTGGTAGACCTTGCCCTCTTTGGCATAGCCATCAAGCCACCTTTGTTCGGGCATCCTTAAATAATTCTGAGCGGGGTCTTTGGATAGCCCTTCTTCTAGATCCGCAGGCTTGCCAGTAGCAGGATTGATACGCTGCACAGCACAAAGAATAGCGCATTCATCGTTGCCTTGGAAGTTGAACCAAAGCGGATCTCCTTCCTTTACAGGAATAAAAACTCCGTCATTGGTCCATTCTTCGGGGCAATAATAGTCTGCCACCTTGAATTCTGGATACGCTCCTTTATGTGGAGGAAGTCCATGTGAACTTTTGTCCACACTAATAATGTCGGTTTTGATGACCTCTGCGAAAAAACCATTCTGTTTCATGGTGCATCTCCTCTGAGAAACAAGGGAGCCCCGAAGGGCTCCCTTGGGTTAATGCTGCTTAGCCAAACTTGCGCGGTGTACGTCCGCTGAATCCGTCGTCACGCACGCCATCGTATGATTCAGGTCGGACTTCATCAGGCATGATCTTCAGCTTTGGAAGTTTGTCTTGATCTTCCAGCTCTTCGTAACGAAGCACGGCTTCAGGATATTTTGCTCCGAAACCCATTTCGCAAGCATCTTCGCAAATTCTCTTCATTTGCATTTTGCTTAGCGTAGCGGTTTCAATATCGCGTACGTAAATGCGTGCCAAAACCCGTGTCTTAAAGTCGATGCCATCCCAGTTGGTACCGCTTTGTGAGCAGTAGCCGTCCACCAGGGCAACTCCTGGGAAGAAGGGAGATTCATCAATGGGTTGAGCCAAAAATTCGCCTGACCTGTATACTCGAACTGGCTTCTTTTCCCAGACAAACTGAGTAGAAGTAGGCTGCCGCTTGGCAGTCTGAACCAGCTTCAATGACGCTTCGATGTTCACGGATTGATCACGGTGGAAGACGATACAAGGACGGCTATGCGTTCGTTTACGCAGTATTTCAGCGGCTTCTGTTGCGTCTTGGTCATAAACTTTCAGCAACTCTTCATCGGTCCAATCGCTCTTGGGACGGTTCGAAGCAACCATTTCTTTGATGGAGCCAGCAAGCTCGTGAACGGAATCTCCACCATTAGTGGTAGGAGCCTCTTCTAGGTGGGTTTTACCACGCAGTGTGGCGACCCCCAACCGTAGCCTGCCCTTGGGGACAAGCCCGCTATCCACGAACAACGTGAATAACTCAGCCATCGGGAATACTTCTTCGCTGTCAATCATATCGAGACTATGGGCTGATTCCCCATCGGCTCCATATCCTTCCAGCGTTTCGCGGACTTTGGCTTCATTGAGACCGATAGCCTCAGCAAAAGCTTTAATTCGCTCATCAAACTCAGTTTTCCATGCGGGGACGGACGTAGTGGATGTGGACATTTTGTACCTCTCTTTCACATCTCTCAACTAACTCGCTGCTATTTCTTACTCGCCGCAGGTGGCGAAATGCGCCGAGAAACGCTCTCGACGCCTGTATTATACCTCAAGTCTGTATCTCAGACAAGAAAAATAAATAATTTTCCACAATAAATATGAGCTTCAAATTCTACTCCAAGGCAATCATGGTGAATTCCCCAGGATCTAGACCCAATAAAAAAAGAGTTCGTCCATTGATTATGTTAAACGTAATAGGGAATCCATCAGGTATATCCAAATCCACTCCTTGAGCATATTCTCCCAGCATGGATACTAGACTAGTTACACGATTATCGACATTTCTGTTTATCACGCAAAGGTATCTTTTCCCATCGGACGACTCATGAATCGTGGGTTCAAAATCAAGGGAGCATATCACCGGAGAAGGTGTAGCTGCTTCGATTGCAGCAACAATATTGTTCTCTACGCTGGCAGAATAAGTACCCCTGATCAAGGTTTTGAGAGTTGTCATTACTCTTCCAGATCCGTAAGTTTTTTCGATTAATGAGTTTTCATCAGATACAATCCAAGACCAAATCCAATACCACTTATCCCAATATCTCTCAGTACGCACCGGAAGTTCACCGAATATATTATTCCACAATGTCGGCTCGTCAAAACCGAACTTATCATATAAACCGAACGGGCCAAGGCCGAGTAGAAAACCTCCATTTTTAATCCATACATCTAATTCTGCTGCAAACCCGTCGTAGAAATATAGAGTACGCGGCAAGATAATTACATCAAAATCATCCAATGACGCCCGGCCATCTTCGAAGTACGTCTCGGGAATTATTTCATACCATATGTTGTGCCTAAATAGAATGTTGTGCAGCTTTTCTATTTCGTAGTATGATTCTCCATAGTGTCGACTCGGCAACATGCTCGCATTAGGTTGAAGGATTAGAATGCGTGACGGGATAATAGTGGAATTCATGAAAATTTCTTCGAGTCGTTTAACCTTCGCTTTCCCAACAGGGAGAGAGCCAGTGCAGTATCGCAAGGTTGTTAAATCATACGTAGGATTAAACCAGTTCCCGTTATACTTGGTCATATACCAATTAGGAGTATAGGAATACCACCACGTTTGAATGTGACGTCCCCAGGTCGTTAAACGGTAAAGATATTTCATCATGCCATGACGCTGAGTTTTTTCTTCTGCCATGCGTGGTCTATCTTCTTGTATGCCCCAAAAACACTCATATTGTCCTAATTGTTTTTTTGCAAAGCGATTGATGGAATAGGTATAGATAACTCCATTCATAAAACGAGGATATGCGTGGTGGTATCCTATAATGTCGGCAGTCTCGCCCATCTTTGATCCATCTAATGTCGAAAGAAATCGGGTATGACTCGTGAAAATCGGAGTAGTTGGATCAGCTTGTTTTAGTGTGTCGTATATCATTTTTTGCCAATTAAAATGAGAATCAATTGCCCATTTTTGAAATTCAGATCCACACGGATGGGGGCGTTCCCACTCATCTGCTCCCAAAATCGTCTGATCTTCTGGCGGAACAATTTCCTCAAAAGCCTGATAACTGGTCTGCCATTGTTGGTTGAGATTTTCAATAGATAGATATTGTTCTTCTAGCCAGCCTTGAAAAGCCACAATTGCGCTTGGATTGTATCCAATAGACCTATTGCCTTCTAGAGTTTCAAAATAAGGACCAATATTTTCTGCCGCAGTAACATACCAAAGGAATTCGGGAGAATTTTTAAACTGCTGACCAAATTGAGTCAACATATCAATTGTCATATCCCGAACTTCTGGTCGCCAGATATTTAGAGGCCAGCGAGCCTGATACGAATTGTCGCTCCAATCAATCTGAGCCCCGTCTTCAGCCATCATAATAATATCTGGATCAGATGCATGAGCGTCTCGAAACCAACGCGGTGTCATTTGCACGTCTTTAAGACCGAATTGTGTAGCAATTACAGTTGCATCAACGCCTGCTGTCTTTTCTCGCTCTCGCTGAGCTAAAACATATCCGAAGTCATAGACTCCGTCTATCCGATTGGGTGTCCAAGTGTTAACACTACGTATTTTACTAATGGTAAGTGGTTCTTCTAGCTCGAAATGATTTAATAGGCTACGCGTTGTAAATACAATTTGATTTGGTTTGCCATCAGGGGCAATAATAATAGGTTTTTCTTCGGGGACTGGAGGAACGATCCAGGTCTTACCTAAAGAACGCGCAAGTTCTTGCAATTCAGAACGTTTCTTTATCACCTGTTGACTGGCAGAATATATTTGCTGAGTTAGTGATATCGCATCAAGATCGAATTGTTTGAAATGCATTTTTTTCAGAACAAATAAGCGCCCATAAGTTTTGTATAAATCATCGAGCGACTTTTCAGCGTTTTCTACGAGATATATTTCAGAACTTATATCTATTACTTTGTCCATTTTGTTAAGATAATAAACAGATCTTTTCAGTCGGCGACCCTCTTCTACTAAGAAAGCGCTGTCCACTAATAATTGATTGTAGCTTGCAGCTCGTAACAAAAACGGAGAATCAGAATTGTAGAGATCCAAATAGCGATTCTGCATTGCAAGTTCTAATTCAACTTTATTCGGGAAATAATCATAAATGCTTTCCACTTGGATTTTATGTGCGATTTGAACATTAGCAATACTGATGGTTTCTGCCCCTATTGACAACTGGATGACTACGGTTCCTTCTAATGGGGCGAGGTATGACGGAGTATCACCTGAGGGCAACTGTACTGACGGACCCCCAATTTGCGTCCAAGCTAGCCCGCCGGTTCCGGAAACGGGATTCTGAAACTCAGCCATGCAAGGGGTGCTGAGGAGAGCGGAGAGACAAAACCAAATTAGCATGAGCCATTTTAACATGGTGTATCCTTTACTTATTTCGCAGAAAGTTTTTTAGGTTCTTTTCTATTAATCTAAATATTCTATCTAGCTGCTTTTGGTTAATATCACTTATATTTTCTGTTAATTTCCCGCTGAAAAACAACAAGTTTTCCAAACAGTGCATCAACCAATTCGCCCCAAAGACCACCAAAACATCGATAAATAACCCATGGACTGGATAGACAAAGCATACTGGGATCGCGAACCAGAAACCTGAACACATGGGGCATGTGATTAATGCGTGCCACCATTTATGAACCCAACCAGGACGTTGGTCTCCGACTTTGGAGGCTTCATATCGCAATTCTACAAACTCACGTTTTCCTGCCATAATTTTTGATTTAGTAATGATTAACGTTATCGCGAACACTACAAAAATATTCAATACTATAGTCATAATTAACGCCTACAACAAGTGTCCAGATCTTCTGGAGAATATTCCCAAAAATCTCGAATATACCACCGTAGCGAATCTAATTTAAACGAAATCCAATCAATCAAAATCATTTCTTATGCCCGGCACTAACGTGCTGGTCCCTGTGTGTTTTTGGATCAACAAGTGATCGCCTGTTTGTCGAAGCCGAGCGATGTTACGAGTCTTGATGTTGTACTCTGACTTACCAGTGGAAATATTAATTAGTGCAACATGCTGGTCGGTTCTCACTGCTAATATGTCATCATCTTCACTGGATTTAACTAAAACCCTCTCATGAATAGGATCATTACCAAAGATTTCCCATTTTAGTTTGTCCAGTACAAGACTATAACAGATGATATTTTTATTCTCATTGGTGGTCATGAACGCTTCGCGATCTGTCGCATACAATATGGATGAAATATTCATAAGAGGTATTCGAACAGCTTGAGTTTCTTGCCCATCTGTTTTTTTAAGCATGCCATGACAAGTGTAAAGTAAATATTTATCATACGTAACAAGTCCAGGGGTTATTTCGGCTGTTTCAAATTTTGTCCATAACAGCTCCCCGGTACTCATGTCAACGGCCACAATTATTGTTTTATCGAGCACGGCATATAAAATTGTGTCGATCAAAAGAGTATCAGTAACAGCAGACGCATTCCATGAAGCGGTCTGAGCGATTCGAACTTGATTCATGAAATCATAATTTACGAATTGAATTCTGCTTTCGTGTTGAGAACCAAAAACGATTTGGTCGGTCGAACCGGAAAAGCGGTATATCTTAGAAATACAGCGCCCCAAAGTGGTCGGGTTTAATTTGTGCTTCACAGGAACCATGCCGCTTTTATCTAAAATAAGAATTTCCGAACCTGAAAACATAAACAATAAAGCATCTTCTAGGTCTAAACACTCATAATTGAGGCAGTCCACCGCGATTGTTATGTCAGAGAGCCGAGATCCATCACACGAAGCGAGAACCAGACCATTTCTTTCTTTATACACAATAAAATTATGAGTGGCGTACAGAATGGAAATGGCTCGATTTTCTGGATTTAGATTGTGTATTTCTAATTTGCAATCCATTAATCTATCCTTAATTGATGGAGTTGAGTTGTTGATGCCACAAGCAAATTGCCCTCGACCATAATTGGCATTCGAAGAGTATCCTTGGTCAATTTGATACTCTGTATGGCATGATTGTCTAGATCAAAAGAAACAATGCTTCCATTTTTATCAAACGCAAATAACTGGGTTGCGTCAGGTGACAACAGGGAATCAGAAAGCATATCTCTATTCGCCCCGACACCTCGAAAACCCTCTTCTTGAAAATTAACGTGACATATACCTGATGGTGTCACCCACACAAGAACTTCATCGATCAGAAAAGGCTTGGAGATGCAAGGCAGGGCATGCGTCAAAGCGGTCAATTCGAGTGTTTTCTTGTCTAAAGTTCGTACGAGTCCATCGGTTGAAACGCAGATTATGTGATCTTTCGCTATTAATAGATGTTCAAAACCCGGACCCAAATGAGCTTTTCCCAGATACTCTCCATTACAGGAATACTGAATCAAGTATTCTCCACCAATAACCCAAAGAAAATCATTCGATTTAAGCAAAGCAGATGGGTTCCCTTCAAAGTAACTGGTTTGGATCTTTTTTTTGCCTGTTTCTTTGTCGCAGACACAAACACAAAAATTAATGAACACTATTTCCCATTTCCGACTCAGAGGAACTCCACAAATGCAATAGATATTTTGGTTATCCTGAACCACATTCGACATAATGGGCATGCCAAGGTTAATTGTGGTGAGAATTTCGCCTGAGAATTTGTCCAAAGCAAGGATTTGCCCCAATTTTGTCGGAAGATAAACACAGTCATCATCTATGCAAGAAGCATAGAAATCGTGGACATGGGTTTCGACAGCAAATCGACTGACGAGACCCAGTGATTCGGGATCTAATGTAATAATGTCTACATTAGAACCAGATCCAATCAGCTTAATGGTCACGTCGTCAGTGAGGCAATCCACTAAGTGTGGATTGGGTAGTGGAACTGTGTTTTTAACTTTCATGGATATAATGTATGTCCTTGTGGCTTAAACGACAACAACCAATCAAATTATACCAGTCTTCAGATATTCCGTACATAATCTTAGAAGATGGAATACATTTATGTTACGACAATTGCTACGGTACAGTCAGAGATGACTCTGATTTCAACATTTGCCTCGAAACCCAAGCGAGTAATCTCAAACGTATCAACACTTATTTTTACAAATTCAATTCTTTTCCGGTTGTGATACCATTTGAACAAGTTGTTTCGCTAGATGATACTGTGATTGAAGGCAAGACAATTAAGCATTTTGCTTCTTCTGAAAATGACACCAAACAGGTGGTAATTATGAAGTCAGATTACATTCGTTCTCACACAAGTAACGATCTGTCTGATATTAATGATTTGTTTGAAGAGTTTGATCATAGCATTATCCTTGTAGGCGATTCTATTGACCCACAAGTGCGGTTATTTGAAGGCATGTCTCATATTCTTCCTCATCAAAATTGGAGTAGAACTTTTGTATCAATGGCTCACAAGATAGCGGAACGACCTGAGCGTAAGTACAGATGGATACATGGTTTGCCTGATATTAATCTTTCTTGTTACGGAATCGACGGACCAGACGAGTTAAAAGAGATCAACGCTGCCAAAGACGCAGTTGGGCTCTACGAGATGTCTATCCGGTGGGTAACTTAGCCTATTATTGCTTCAACGAATCCTTTCCAAAGCAATCATATTTTCTGAATCGTCTGGGCGCATTATGTATATCCAGTGTCCTACTCTTCTTAATTCATTAATGGACCATGCGTCAGCTCCATTTATTATTACAACTCCTTGTACTTCCTTGAAGTGATTGTATCTCAATTTTCGATAGAAATAGTAACAATATTTTGAGCACTGGCTGACGACTGCATGAGTGCTCTGAGCTATTTTTAGTTCTATAGGATAAAATTTTTGAGAACTCTCAGCAACCACGTCACAACGGTAATCGTTATCAGTTTCCACCTCAAGCCCCACAATGCGAAGCTTATCTCCTAGCGCATCTTCTAATATGTCTTTATGTCCGGATAAGTGATTCTGAAGATCCTTCTCCAGCCTGAAGGGTATTTTCCGGGATTGTATTGGAGGCTTTATTGTGATGGCTTCACGTTTTTGGGTGGCAACATTTTCGTGCAGTTCGTGAGTTATTTCTTTTAGCCGAGTCCGCTGGACTTGCTGCAAACCCGATCGAATCAAATCTGGCTTATATTTGCCGACATACATCAATAGCTCCAATGCTCCCAATGCTCTATTCTGTTGTCCAGTATACAGAGCATCTTCAACGATCCAATACATAACTTCGACTTCGCTTTGGAATGTCTTCATGGTTTGTTCTATTAAATATGGGTCATTCAGTCTCACCCTCTATTATACGCACATGAGTTCGAATCATGTATAATGTGTCAGGTGTCAAAATGAAGATTCGTAATACCACCAACAACACTGTATACATCGAAGACGTAGATCTGCATTTGCCTTACAAAGATGGGGAACCTGAGAATATTGATCCAGATATCCTGAAAAAATCCAAGGGTCTCCGCAGCTTTATTATCAGTGGGATTTTCGAAGTAGTAGAATACGATCCTGATGAGCGGATTGAAGCATCCATAATGTTCTTGAAAAGCCAACAGGAGAGCGTCGTGAAAGAACAGCCTCCCGAGGAAGTTTTCATTTCTGATCTTGAGAAAAACGATGATGATATAGAGGTTAGAATACACGGCATTTTTTACGATGCAGGCGGGTATGGAAAAGTCAACCGAAATCTGGCTTTAAAACTACATGAAGCTGGTATAAAAGTCCGAGTCGATCCTAAGAAAAGCCAAAATCAACTCAAGGCCAGCGAATTGAAACCCATAGTTGAACTTACCAAGACTAAAATCTCTAAAAATCACATTTCTATTGACAGCGTAATTCCTTCGTTCGCGGAATACAGTACGGGAAAGTACAGAATTTTGTACACTACAATTGAATCATATAGTATTCCTAAACAGTTCTTGGAATGTTGTCAAATGTATAATGAAATTTGGATAACTAGTGAATGGTCAGCATCAATACTTAAAAAACATGTCGATAAGCCTATCTACGTGATTCCAGCTGGTGTAGATCATGTTTTGTATACAGAAAAAGGTCCTCGCTTTGATTTTAAACCTAACATCAAAAATTTCGTTTTCCTTTCTGTGTTTGGCTGGGGATACCGAAAAGGGTATGATGTTCTACTAAAAGCGTATTTCGAAGAGTTTGATGCTAACGATGACGTGTCGTTGTTGATTTCCAGTCGGTATCAAAGTGGAACATCGAGATTTCACAGAGACAAGATTCGGGATGATATCAATGATATTATGCGCAATTATCCCAACAAAGATATGCCCCATGTCGTGCGATATAGCCAGGTAATACCCGAGCAACAAATGCCACAACTTTATCGCGCAGCAGATTGTTTTGTGTTGCCTTCGCGCGGAGAAGGAAGCGGATTACCTCCTGTAGAAGCTTCTTTGTGTGGGTTGCCAGTAATCATGACTAATGTTTCGGGACAGCAGATGTACCTTAGGGATAATAACGCTTTTTTAATAGAGATGGATAATTTATCTACCGTTCAAACAGGAATGTTTCATCTTCATTATTGGGATGGACAAAAGTTTCCTGCCCTAACTTCCCAGGGGGTTATCGATCAACTAAAAAAAGCAATGCGATATGTAATGGAACATCCCGAAGAGGCTCAAAAACGCAATCATCGTTTACAAAAGCTAATTAAGGAAAGATTTACTTGGAATAATACTGCAAATGCGGCTATACAAAGGCTCCGAGAAATCAATAAGGAAATAAGCTAATGGTTATCATATTCTACGATTCAGACAAAGAACAAATATACGTGTGCACAGAACGCGAAAAGATGAAAATCATATCCATCAATGATCCGGATATTCTTACACATGTCCCTAATGATGATATTTTGTATGTCCAAAATGCTCATTTTATTACAAAAAAACAATTCGGAGAATGGCTCGAAGGCGACGGTGAAGCTTTTGATGATGAGCCTCATCGTTTCACTGGATTCATGAAAGAGCCCACAGCGTACTCTCCGGCTGTAGAAAAAATGCAAGAAGCGGCAGCCCAATATGCAGGCAGTTATTTTATTCATCCTGCTCATAATGGGGCTATCCTGATCCCTGATATACAGACACCAAAATATCCCAATGGGATAGAATTGGTTGGAAAATACGATTTTCTTCCAGTGGATGACGTAGGTGGATTTGATGCTCTTGAAGAAAGTATACATTATAAAATTCTCTTAAAGAAGGGAAAAATAGAGGTAGTTGGTTATGATTATGTTAAAAAGCACTACGGCAAGAAGAAAAAAATGGTTTCTGCTTTCGATGCTGCCTTGGAGAGAATCTTGATTAAAGGAGATACCCATGGCACTGCTGAAGCAGTGGCAGCGTCAGGTGGGATTGGTGGAGATAGTAACATCTCACCAAATGACCCGATAGAAATACTCGTTGAGACCCAATGACTCAATAAAGAGGATGAGAATGACCGTTGAAAATTCAGAAATGCAATTAGCGCGTACAATATATCATCGCATGTTATCCACCATGAAATTTACCCTCGATTTAGAAGAACAAAAATATCTAGAAAAAGGACGGCATGATGATAGATATAAGTTCTTCAAAAAACAACTGATGTCTCAGACTTATGACAATTTGCGTTCTCTTTTTAAAGATTTGGAAGCCATGCAATTACTTGAATCAACTAGCTATCCTGAAGATGTCAAGGATGGTTACAGGCCCACATCCAGTGGGGGCTCGGGGTATACAAACACTAAAGAACTGGATGAGTGGCTAAACTCTACGAAATGAATGAAAATTGTTGTCATACAAAGCAATAAAGCTGAAGTATTCCCCCTTTTAAGCTTGACGATTGGTCTACGGAAAGCTTATCCGGATTCTCAAATCATATGGGCAGGAGACCCGTCTTTATCTGATTTGGTTCGATACAACAAACGAATCAGACGTTTCATAGACATTAACCAAGAATTTACGCTACAAACCCTTCAGGTGGTTTTTGGAGCGGAAATATGTGTAAATACCTCAACTAACCCAATCGCAAAACAATTCGCTTCGAATATAAATGCTGACAAAACCGCCGGATTCAACAGGAATGGAGCTACATCACGGCAAGCAGAATTCTTTGAAAATGTGATTTTAGGCAAACTTTCTACCAAGCAAACAATGCTACAGCTTTACTATGATCTCGTTGGATTGCGTTGGCGCGGAGAAGGATATGGACTAAGTTATTATCCCAAAACAAAGCAAACGGAGCGATGTGGGTCATTTATGACAACTTACAATGATCCAGAAAATTGTTCCAAAATAAAAATGCCCACGAGTGTTTTGGATCAGTTGGATTCCATCAATCGTCATGCAGAAATTATTACTGACAATGTATTCACTGCTCATGCATCCATTGCTCTCCGTAAACAATGCACATTAGTAGCAGATTTGCCATATCAAATGGAATTCTTTGGCAAAGGATCACTCCAAAAAATTTCTCAATAGTAGTCTATGGGAAAACTTTCAATTAATTTGCCGGAATTTACTGTGGAGCGTGTACTGCAAACCTTCAGCGAAGTCTATGACTGGGGACTTCGTGATCTAAATGTTCCAGATATCCACAAAAAAACTCTTGGCGACGGGATCAAAGTGGCAGTTATTGACAGTGGTAAGAGTGAGCATTTTGAAACTGTGGATGCAACCGCAGGAGCTAAAAACTTTTCATCTTCTCCTTTTCTGGAAGATAAAAACGGACACGCGACAGCATGTGCGGGCATTATAGCTGCTCGAAAAAACAATGCAGGCATAATTGGAGTAGCTCCAAAAGCAAAATTATACTTTGGAAAAGCCATGGATGATTCCGGAGCAGGAAGTCCAGCGGCTCTTGTTAAGGCCATCCGATGGGCTATCCAGCAACAAGTAGATATCATGTCCATATCTGCTGGAATGTTCTTTGATTTCAAACCCCTTAGAAAGATAATTCAAAAAGCCTACAGACAAAATATTATCATTTGTGCCGCAGTCGGCAATTCGGGCTCCCGCAATTACGATGTGGCATTTCCGGCTCGTTACCCAGAAGTTATAGGAGTAGCCGCTTATAATCAAAAACATAAAGTGGCCCGGTTCTCATCCCGAGGCACGAATGTGTCTTTTGCGATGCCTGGTGTAGATATTTACTCATGTGCTCTAAATAACCAGTTTGGCAAGCTTAGTGGTTCCAGTTTTGCTTGTCCTATTATGGCGGGAATCTGCGCCCTTATTCTTTCAAAACACCGCGAGTCCACAAACTTGACTCCGTGTACAACTCCACTACAAATGATGGAGCACTTAAAAAGGTATGCTAAGAAATTGAACGGCAAAAATGAAACGGGCTTTGGCAATGTCGATCTTAAAGGGATTTTCGCGGAAGATTAAACCATGAAGTGGATCAAACGACAATGGGATAAGTTTTGCAAATGGAGAAAATTCCGCCGAGCAAAGAAAAATTGCAAGGACTATATCTACCCTCTTTATTAACTCAAAAACTCCAATGTCTGATCAATGACCACTTCATCAAGCCAATGACTCCTTGCATGCTCTCTCCCTGCCTCGCCTACCTCTTTAATTTGTTCTGGGTGCTCGATGAGATTTGACAACTGTTCTATAGCTTGTTCCGCAGTATTAAACAAGTATCCTGTTTCCCCGTGTTTAATTTGTTCAACCATTCCATAATTATTGTTAGTAACACAACAGCACCCACCAAGCATGCCTTCTGCGATAGTGCGCGGCCAAGGTTCCTTGCGATGACGGCTTATGTCAAAAAACAAGATGTCCGTTTCTTTTAACAAATCTGGTACCGACATTGTATACTCTGGGACGATTGTCATTTGTTTGTGTTTATCAAGAACTTCTCTGTAAGGAACTTTGTCTTTTTTATTCTTACTATTAATGTCCCTAACGTGAGATGGCACTCCCATCCATTTGAAAGAAATCTTCTCGCCATATTTTTTACACAAAGCTTCAACAATTTGCATATTGTCTTGGTCATGCTTGTAGGCAAAAGCCATGGAATGGCGGTTGATACGAATCTTGTCTCCTGGTTGTTTGGGAACATTGAATTGTCCACCCACAGGTGAATTAATCTGCATCGTCGGAATTTTCAGGGCTCGAAGTTTCTCAAACTTACTCTCCGTTTCCAGATTCTTAATAAACCAATCTGAAGTGCACAATATTTTTATGTTTGGATTTACTTTGGACAGATCGACTAAATTCTGAGCCGGACTTACAACGTAGTTAAACAAGAATCCTATGGAGGGAATTTGTGAAATGTTTATGTTGTGTTTATGGTGTTTGCCTTGCGAACCGTCCCAATAAGACTTCTTGCAGAAGCTGTAACTGTCAGAGTTGACTACTAGTAATATATCAATGTTTTCTAATTCTGATCTGTGTTTTGGCGTTTCAGTAGTGTTTTCTCTCAATACTACCCGCGAATCAAGCTGAGGTTTGAGTTTGCTGGAAAATGACTTTTCTGCAAAAATGAATGTTGCCATTCTTCTGCTTAGACAATTTGCCAGATGGGTTACCCGATTTTCGCTACCTCCGGGCATGCCGAGTTTTGAGAAAATACCAATTGTTTTCATGTTCAATTCCTCAGTAATTATTTTTTTATTGCCCACCATAGGCGTCCTTTTGGCCAAGATTTCATAACAATAGGGGCTCTCGACGGGGCCGGTATATGTTCTTTTAATTCGTGTTTTGGAGGCAAGAACTCATCGTTTGTTATACAGAAGTTAATGACTGCCTTTTCGACACCAGGGAATTTTACCCACCAATCATGCCCAATAACCAATCCTCCTGATCGGATTTTCGGGACCCAAGACACAAGATCTTTGGTCACGTAATCGTAAGAGTGATCGCCGTCAATAAAAACAAAATCTAGATAATCAGGGATTTCACCTACGGCGTCTTCAGATTTTTTACGAATTATGGTATATTTTTGGGGGAATCTTTCCGAGAACTGGCTAACCACGTATCCATAATCCTGGTCCGGATTATTGTCTAATTCCTTGTCGGGAGCCTTGTTTTTCTTCTTTGGTTTGGTACCAGAGTAGAGATTCTGCTCATTAAAATTCCATATCCAAGGATCAATCATATACAAATGCTGCGTACTTGTATGTTCTAGTATGTGTTTAGAAGCGTAGCCTCGTTTTACTCCTATTTCAACTCCTATGCCGTTGGGAACAAAAAGCTGGATAAGATCACATAGTATTCTGGTATAATGCCACATGGCTAATTATACCCATATTGCTCTAGGATGTTCGCACACCAGGGCGATCTATTTGCCTCCAGAAAATCGCTGGCAAAATATTGTTCAAGAAAACTCTGGAGAATTCTTTGAATACCGCTATGCCTCAAAAATCGCTTCTGGATTAGTACATCTAGAAAAAAGACTTGAAACTATACCTTTGGATAACGCTAAGTTTGTCGTTGTTCAAAAACCTCAATCTATACGGTTCCCGTGGTGGATTGAGAACTGGAGAGATATAATAACTCAATCTTCATATGGAAAGCTGGACCTTGTGAAGGGCCGTAAGTATTCCATGAAAATATTCAATCGGCTTGATGACGAACGACAAAAACAAATTGCCGAACAAGTATTCAGTGAAGAATTACGGTGCTTACATCGTATACGTCAACTATTTGTAAACGCCAAAATGGCTTATTACTATTATTGGGGTGATTGTATTTTAGACCAGTTGTATCAGCCTAACATTGCTCTGGTGAATGAGCGATTAGGGCAGCACGCAGTAGATCTAAACATGGAGAATTGGGAAACCCTTATAGATCCACATGATATGCCAGGGGTATACGACGAAGAGGGAGAAATATTAATGGATAAGAAAAAATTATTCCAAAATGGATGGATAGCCTCTGAAGTAGATCAACATCCGGGATCAAAATTTCATGCGCTCGTAGCAAGGAAAGTCCTCGAATGGATGTCCCATTGATCGAAGGCAACTATTCATTATAAAATTGGCTCTAGCTACAGTAGAACAATTCCTTTCCCACCATAATCGCCCATTATGAGCAATCTCTTTCCTCTCGTCTTCGTGTTCTAGATAGTATTGCAGTTTCTCTATTAGGTCAGAACTATCATTTTTAACTTCTACAAAATGGACTCCCGGAATCCTTTCTTCGGTTTCAATGACTCCGATAGGATGTTTCACTAATAAAAGTTCTAACCCCATCGCTTCAAACTCCTTGGGTATTGATGAATTACATTCGGGATCAGGAGGAGACCATACACTCCGAGGACACCATGCTATTTTGGCTCGGATAATCATATCTATATATTCGTTTTTGTTTAGACTCGTGCCGGTTTCTAGGAAGTGAATAAAGGCGTCGGGAAAATTTTGTTTAATAGCGTTCCCAGAATGTTTCCTGGCGACACGACAAGAATGTCGTCCTGAAAAGAAAACAGAAATATCTTTCTTGCTTCGAAAGGATCTCGAATGAGCGTTATGTTCTAATTGTATTAAAGAGAAATGAGCGGCGCTTTTTCCCGGCAAAGGGTAAGCAGCAACGGTGTCTTTGAAAATAGAAGTTGTGCTAAACCTATGACAAAATACAAAGAAAGCAGTGGCAAATTCAGAAAACTTAGTCCATTCGTATTTGATTGGTCTATCGTTGGCATTCACTACGAATAAATTATCGTTCACCATAAAAAAAGAATGGATGTCCTTTGCGGTCTGCGGAAATTTATGTTGTATTTTGGCTCCATCAACAATGCATTTAACGTTTCTAAAATATACAGGCAAAACCAATAGATCTCTGGATTCCCAGGAGTGAGACACAGATCCGAAAGGACTGGTATCTTCGGGTAGAGTTATAGTATAAGTTGTATTTGGTTTCCCGATGCATTCCAGAATATTTGGATATTTCAAATTGGCCAAAGGGCTACATGAAAAGGTCATTGTGTTGCTCCTGTGGCTTTAAGACAATCCGAATATATCTGGTTGGCTCTTGCTATTGTGGAGCAGTTTCTTTCCCACCATAATCGTCCATTGTGAGCAATCTCTTTCCTTTCATCTTCATGTTCTAAATAATATCGCAACTTCTCTATCAAATCAGAACTATCGTTTTTGATTTCTACAAAATGAACTCCAGGAACTCTTTCTTCGGTTTCAATTGTACCTATGCTCGGTCGTACTACTAAGCACTCCAGACACATGGCTTCGAACTCTCTGCCGGTGGAAGCATTGCACTCGAAATCTGGTGGAGATTTTACACTTCGAGGGCACCATGCAATTTTAGATCTACACATTAGGTCGACATAATCTTGCGTAGGAAGGGACTTGTGGTCGCCAGAGTTCGATATGTGAGCATTCGTGATGTGTTCCTGTATCTGTCTGGCCAGAAATTTTCTGGGCAAACGAGTGTTATATCTTCCACGAAAAAATACGGAAATATCTTTCGTAATTGTCATAGATTTAGAATGAGTGTCACGCTCGAAATCCAATAAGGACATATTGGGTTCTTGTATGCCAGACAGGGGGAATACAGGGACTCCGCAATTGTCAAATATATATGAAGTTGAATGTCGATGACAAAACACAAAGAATCCGGAAACATATTGAGCATAATAAGGTATCCATTGGTGGGAATTTACAACGGGCCTATCAGTACTGACGATCATGAAAATATGATCGTCAATCGCAAACAGGCTAACCAATTTATTATTCTTGTTCGCCATATGTGGAGCATTCGCTAATATATGAGACACTTTTTTTGTCAATAAATCATCGTTACAAATTACAGACACGTTATCGTAAAAAACCGGAAGGGCTATGAGGCACTTTGAATATTGTCTTATTACACCAAGTGAGGGGGACTCGGGCTTACGAGAATAATCAGACAGAATAACTGTATGTTTTTTCATGCCTTTTTACTTTCTATGGCTTTGACGCAGTCTGAGAATATCTGTCTAGCCCGAGCCGTATGCGAAGAATTTCTTTCCCACCATAGTCGTCCATTGTGGGCTATCTCTTTTCTTTCACCATCGTGCTCTAAATAGTACTGTAACTTCTCTATTAAGTCAGAGCTATCATTTTTAATTTCTACAAAATGGACTCCAGAAATCCTTTCTTCGGCTTCAATAATGCCTATGCTCGGACGTACTACTAGACACTCTAAACACATGGCTTCGCTTTCACGAGGGCAAGCGGCATTACATTCGGTATCAGGTGGGCATTTGACACTGCGCGGACACCAGGCAATTTTAGATCTGCACATCAAATCAATATATTCTGTTCCTGACATCTTTTTATAATCTCCAGAATCCGATATATGTGTTTTTGGGATTCTATTTTGTATTTCTGCGGCTAAAATTTTTCTAGGCAAACGGGTATTATATCTCCCGCGAAAAAACACGGAAATATCTTTCTTGATTGTTATGGATTTAGAATGGGCATCGAGTTCTAATTCTGCTAAAGGAAGATTAACATCTGACTTGATAGTTAGAGGGAAAACAGGAATATCGCAATTGTCAAATATATATGCAGTAGAACGCCTATGACATAACAAAAAGAATCCGGAAATATATTTTAAGTAATAAGGAACCCATTCGTGAGCGTTTTTATTTGGAGTGTCGGAAACGCGTATTAGGAAAATGTGATCATTGACTATGAATAAGCCAGCCAATTCGTTGTTTTTATTCGACATAAATGGAGCATCTGATAATATGTGTGATGTCTTTTCTGACAGCATGTCACTATTACATACAACAGATATATTAGGATACAATACAGGAAGTGACATGAGGCAGTGTGAATAACTCCACATAGAGACAAGTGATCCTCGTGGTTTTTGTGAAAAATAATCTTTGCTCAAATCTGGCAAGATAATTCTATATTCGTTCATCTATTATTTCCTTTAGTTCACTTTGTATTACGGAGAAATCTATCCAATCGGCCTCTTTGGGATAATGACGATTGTGAATTATGCGTACATTATCTTTGATTTGCTCATGAGTACTTTCGTTCATGTTTTTCTTCATGCGACTGCGGGTGTAGTTATAAATCGGATCTACTGCGATAGCTTTGATCTTATGACGATGCATAATGGAATTCATAGGCAATTGTTCATCATGTGAGTTATAGAATTGATTTTCGCCGAGATTTACTAACAGGGGATATAACTCTTTTCCAATCGTTATAGAGGCAGATTGGGTGAGCCCAATCACACCTACATTGAAATACGGAGGGTAGTTTTCCTGGGACCCATAATCCACCCCAAGCATATCTGTGACCAGCGGACGTGCTTCCATTCCTTTTGCATGTTTGTTCAAAAACAAAAACCTAGCCATTTGAAGATGGCTCTCAAAATTGCCATCTTCTATTCCAGCCACTCCATTTTCGGGAATCAAATTAAACAGATCATAAAAATCACCCTGGATGAAGGTGTCTGCATCAATCATGATATATCGATCAAACGGGACTTCTTGCATGACAACGGACTTAAGTTTGCGGTGAGTGTGGTGAGAAGGAGCGTCAACGCCGTGAGGAATCACAGAACACCCCAAATCGTTGAATTGGTCCGCAAAAAAAAGCTCGCCAATAAAATGAATATGGACAGGCTGCTGGCCTCCTCGCCCCCCGTTTCGGCGCAGACTCAAAATAGATTGCAAAGCCCATCTGGCGTATTTTTTTCCTCCTACGATGTATATAATGCCTTTGTTCATTGTATCTCCTAATCCCATCTCACATTGGTTTTGCCTTGTGACTTAACTAAAATGTCATCGGTCCAACACAGTTTTTGAATGGGTATTTTTCTTTGAGGAAAAGGATCTTCTAATATATAGTCTCCAGAATCCAGTCTTTTGACAGTTTTATACCATAGAGAATATACTAAATCTTTGTCTCCGAACTTTTTTTTATAAAGACACAAATTGGGTTTCTTAATGTCTCTGACACGGGAATTTTGCACAATGTTTACTCCGCCACCCAATAAGTATAAACGCATAATCATGTCAGTGTCCCAGAATAAGGCAACAAAGTTATTGTCAATGCCCATTGCGTCCCACCTGGATTTATTCATCAAAAATCCCACTGCACATGCGGGGGCATCTGGTCGAGTGGAAACCGTTTGGAAATTATTGGCGTTATATTCAGTATAACGAGCCGAAGTTATAAACAATTCATCAGAATGTTCTGCCAGCAGACGATCTAGTACACAATTACTAAATCGAAAATCATCATTCGTACAAAATAAGAATTCTCCCTGACAGTGATGTGCTGCTATGTAATAACACTGAGCAGGCTTAACGTTACTGTATATATAACGAAAATTAGGTGGCAGATCAAACTCCGGTCTTCTGTTGCCTACAAAAACCATATCAAACGGAACTTTGCTTGTAGAAAGATTTTCATACAGTGGCAACCACAGATGAGGACGGTTAGCAGAAGAAAAAACACTAATTACCGGAGACGACATTCATGCACCCTTTATTCCGGCAATGATTTTCAAACATTGTTCGTGTATATACTTAGCCCGAGCACAGTCAGATGCATTGCGCTCATACCACATCCTTCCATTGTGAGCTATCTGGGCCAGCTCTTCTGTTTTTTGGAAATAGTATTGCACTTTACTACAAGCATCGGAATAATCGTCTTTAATACATACATAATGCGTATCAGGAATTAGATTTTCTTGCTCGATTATTTTCTGCTCAGGCATCACGACTGCAATCTCACAACACATTGCTTCAATTTCTCGATGAGTCTTCGGCCTCCCTCCAGGCGGATTCCAAACTATACGAGCCATAGCCATATCTCGCATATACTCATCAAATGACAGCCTCTGAGATATTCCCTTGTGGAGAATTTTGGATTCTGGAATTTTTTCAATTACTTTGGCTTCTCGTCGTCTTTTCTTGTTAGTTTTAAAATTGCCAATAAAATGGACCGAATACTTCTTCGGCCCATGCAGCCCCAAATCGTGATATACTCCTTGGTTGAGCCACATAAGAGGAGACTTGACTCCATATGCCAGTGGGAGAACAGGTATTTTGGATTCACAAGTATCCAAGCCTTTGTCCATCTGCTCTATAAAAATCCCCGCCAACTGATGAGGGTTGACATATTTTCCAATTATCCAAGGGGCTCTACTCCCAGTTTTTTCTCCATGGTCTATCATAAATAAAAACCCATTAACCATAAAGAAAAGCCCCTTATCAAAAGCAGGTCGTTCATGTTTGACAGAATCTCGTATTTTATCTAATTCAACTATCCGCTTAGCGATAGGGAATCCTACATCTTCGTCCCGATAGACATTCGCCCGATTGGCGGTCGCTAACATGTACAAGTTCTTGGTTAAAGCTCGCTCTGCTTCATTAGAGGTTTGCATAGGAACTACAATCCCAGAGCGAGTATTGGGCTCAGCAACTATCACGGGTTTTTTGTTATTGGCCCATGACTTCACTAAACTGCTTCCTAGCCCTTTGCATCGGTTTAAATGGAGCACGACATTGCCAGGAACTAACAAGCAAGACTTATCTTTGAAATCGTAACTCTGATGATAGGGCATGCGGTTGAATCGCAGAGGCAACTCCTTAATCTTATCCTTAACCGCAAAAAAAGCCAACAAAAAACAAAGCTGATCTGAATCGCTGAATATTTTCTTTTTACGATTGATTTTCAGGAGCTTTGTGTAATATTGCCTTGCCTGCTGCATAAGCTCTCTAACAACAGATCGGTTTCCATATATGACACCACAATTCCGCACCGGAGACTCTAAAACTTCTTCAACTGACAAATCCGCTAATTTAGGAATATTTGCTCTTGCAAATTCTACAGTTTTTTGAATAAAATAATGTTTTTTCCACGTTCTTAAAGTTGTTTGACGTCCTTCACGCTTGCTGAGAATCCAGAGATAATTCGGGTTTAAATTTTCGAGCTGAGAAATGTCATTTTGAAAAATAATATCCACGTCCATGTATGCTATAGGTTCTTCATCTCTATGCAGATTAACACAATCCATTTTTAATAGCCGAGAAATTTGTTTGGCACTACATTCTGGATAATTTCCCGTAAAATGTTCTATACTATTTTGCTGACAAAATCTGCCTGCTTTGATCGCCGTGTTGGGAATATGAGCACATATAGATATAGAGCTATAGAAGCGCTCACTGTTAACAAAGCTCTGAGCCATTTCTAGAAAGCTATCATCGAAGACGGTGTATACCCTCATTAAAACCACGCCCTAATAGCAGCAGCAACTTCTTGAGGGTCTATTAACTCCATGCATTTCTGCCGATCATGATCATTTTTGTTCTCACATTCTTTCTTCCAGCAACCACCAAGCCCACAGCATTCTAATGAACCTATAGTATGAAAATAATCATGCCCCGGATACCTCTCCCACCACCATGGCTCATGTCCACCTGCAATCACAGCAGCATGACGATCAAAACCGGCTGCAACATGCATAATCGAGGTAACTACGGACAATGCTCCCACAGACTGATAGACAAGCCGAATCAATTCTCGCATAGATGTTTTGTTGATTTTGTGGAGGACATTAGAACATTGGAGTTTTTCGTGTATAGCTTGTCCTGCTCCTGTGTCTTTTTTGTCAGGTTTGCCAATCTGGATAAACTGGACATCTGGGCAGTTATCAATAACTTCCTTCCAAGCTGAAGTCCACCACCATTTGGTCTTGTAGTCAGTTTTGCCGCCTGCATTCATAAGCACGAATTTCTCGGGCTGATTCTTGAAAACTGGAGTTTCTTTTTCTTCTTTCGTAAGATGTAGATCAGGCTTAAATTGCGTTAGCTTGATAGAACATCCAGCCTGTTCATTAAAATCTTTAATAAATCCATGGATAAAATGTTGATGCATATTTTGATTGGATTCATGAATAGTTTCATAGTGCATGTCTAAAACTCGAACTGAAGGATCTCCTTCATCAAGCTTCGTTATGTTTGGATTATTATCAAAAACAACATCGCAAGATGTACGAACATCCAATTCGAAGTGAGGATTCCAAATCTTGATATCCCGCACACATGCTGAAAGCATCAATATGTCACCTGGACATTGTTGGTTTTTCAAAATATATCTGGTGTGCGGTATCTTTTCTGATTTGGCTAACCATTCCGAATTCTCAGCAGACAGTCCATCTCGCATGTAAGTATATTCCATCTATAAAATCTCCATTTTCAACACATTATACAAGTGATCAAACGACACTAACGATAATTAACTCCGATCCACCCAAAACAGATTTACTAATATACGCTTTCTGAACAACACTTACTCCGGACGAACTACTAGATCTTGAGCTGGACGAGCTTTGCGAACTGCTACTCTGAGAGCTTGATGAGCTTTGCGAGCTGCTGCTTGATCTTTCTCTCGAACTACTGCTTGAGCTTTTGCTAGAACTACTTGAACTTTGTGAGCTACTTGAACTTGATTGTGAACTGCTGCTTGACTGTGAACTACTTGAAGAGCTTTGACTGCTGCTACTAGAACTTTGTGAACTCGATGACGAGTTTTGAGAGCTGGAAGAACTTCTAGAGCTACTGCTGGAGCTTTGTGAACTGCTACTGCTTTGCGAGCTTGAGCTTTGTGAGCTGCTACTAGAACCACCTTCGCTTGAAGAGCTGCTACTTGACTGTGAACTAGATGAAGAACTTTGAGAGCTAGAAGAACTGTGAGAACTGGAAGAACTTCTGGAACTACTGCTTCTGCTAGAGCTGCTTGATCGAGAACTAGATGATGAGCTTTGTGAGCTAGAAGAACTTTGACTACTGCTAGAGCTTTGACTACTGCTCGAAGAACTATCCTGCAAACTTCCATAGGCACCTATATAAACATTGCCAATAGTGTTTCGTGATCTCCATGCCATATCATCAGTAACACGTGCCGATGCTTCTCCCTCGTATAAAGCACTTGGCCCTGTGATATTGAATCCATCATCAATAGTGCCCACGCGTCCATCAGTACCCTCAGGGTATGTCACGTCGACAAAAATTGGTGCATCCTCTCCACTGTTTTCGTCCTGCCCAAGTGCTTGCCACTCTGTTAGCGTTTTATAAACACCATCCAAACGTGCGAAATTTGTGCCCGGAGCATCGAAAATATTGTAGTCGGAGTCAATTCCGTCGAGGCTGTCCACTTCGATAAGTCTGGCATTTCCGCTAATCATTGGACCGGAAACAAGGTTGTTACGTAAGACAATACCTTCAACGGGAGAGCCAAAAACACACAAAACGAAATATTGACCAGTATTACTGCTGTAGACGGTGTTGTTGTATATCCAAATGTCTTTTGGATATGGTTCGGGACCCTTGGCCCAGATCGAGAAACCCCGCCAACTGTTCTGTTCCGATACAAATACATTGTTGCGTATCGTCACGTTACGAGCGGCGATGTTGACTGCCGTGCTATAGTTGCTCGGTTCGAAGTAGTTTCGCTCGAAAATGACGTCATGAACGCGCTGGTCGTTGTGGGTGCTCTCGGGCGCAATTGCCGCGCAAGTATCGTGCCCGGTTTCGGTCCCAAATATGTTCCCTGATAGGATAACATATTCAGTATCAATGTTTGGATTATCTGGAGAATCTGGATAGTTCGGGCCCATGGCATGTAGCTTTAACTCAACATGTGCAGGGCCAGCCTTCCGCAGAATATTGTGACTAATCACGGCCTTGCTGGCCAACCAGACGCGAAGAGTATGGCCATTGAGGCCTGTTGTCTGCGCGTTGTTCCCCAGATAAACAAGACGACGAGCCCCTATAAAACCACAGTTGTTGTTATCGTAGAAAGCGCCGTCAACAACCATGATGCGTTCATTCATGTCCTCAGGAAGCTCACCGGAGATGTTCACACCGGAATCAAACCCGTGGACGGTGAGTCTAAACAGGAGCCAATCTTGTTGTTTGCCATACGCCTTGATGCCACGATGACTGCCCGCTCCGTAATCTGAGCCGATAAGTTCTAGATCCATGATACGCCAATCATTCACGATCCCGTTTCCCGAGAACCTGATTAGATTGGTGGAAGTGTTGGTTTGAGTTATCTGAGGCTTGGCCTCATCTCGATCATCTGTGCCGTCTTCGTTGTAGTAGGCACCGAGGATTCCTGGGCCAGCAGAAGCAAGAACCGCCTCATTCGAGATCGACCATGTATCACCACGCTTGAAAAGAATTCTTACATTGGTGCTTTCTAATGCCATGGCTGTAGCAAAAGTTTTTAATGGAGATTGTGGTGTTAATCCATCATTACCATCAGATCCTGTAGAATCAGATACATAATACGTCGTTCCAGAAAACTCATTGACAGTAATCTCGATTTGCTCTTCACCGCTATTGCCATTGACATCAGTGACAATCAGTGTGACAATATAAATACCGTACGACATCCCTGGTGGCAGTTCAAACACGTGAGCAGCAACCCCACCTTTAGCACGATTAGCATCGACCCCTAGTCTATTCTCAAAACCAGCCCCCTCATCACCGAAGTCCCAGGAATAGTCGAGTTCATGGAAAGGCACGGCCGTGGCGTCGCTTGTTGTGGCAGTAGCGTCAAAAAATACCCCCAGAGGAGATACGCCGGACGTGCGAGATACTGAAATATCAACTAGGGAAGACAATGGCGTATATGAGCTGGAAGAGCTTTGAGAGCTGGAAGAGCTTTGAGAGCTGGATGATAAACTTTGAGAACTAGAAGAACTTTGAGAACTCGAAGAAGAGCTTTGTGAGCTAGAAGAACTTTGAGAACTAGAGGAGCTTCTAGAACTACTACTAGAGCTTTGTGAACTGCTAGAGCTTTGTGAACTGCTGCTCGATTGAGAGCTACTGCTACTAGATTGAGAACTTGAAGAGCTTTGAGAACTTGAACTTTGTGAACTACTTGAACTTTGTGAACTACTTGAACTGCTAACAGCAACACTAAATATCCTATTGCTCAGACGAAAGAGTGCATAGTTATCCCGGAACAGTTCAATCACCTCAGGATCAGTAATGGTCCTGTTGTAGATGTAAACGAAGTAAATCAACCCAGGCCAACTACCGTAAGGTGTGGCTCCTGCATTCCTGCCTATCTCGTTAGTAAACCCAGCATCATTCGTGCTTATCAAATCACCCGAAGCTGGGTACTGCACTGTATTCATTGGGAATGTGTCGGGTTCATCTGTCAGAGGCGAAAAATGTAGATGCTCTACATTCGTGCCGTCATTCCTGGCAACCACGAATCTGTCAATGCCTGTAGCGGTGAAAAACACTCCACTAGTGATGCTAGTATGAACACTACCACCGATATTAAACCTAGTCCGCAATCGGCTATTGGAGTTCGACCCTCCTACCATCCAGTTGTGATCTGCTTCTGCGCTACTTGCAGTTCGAGAAACAATTCGCGGGTCGCCCGGTGTTACACCAGATCGGTTCACTTTTATTATAATCGAGATTCGCCCGGTGGTAATCGCCCAGTCCCCGATGTCAATATGCGATACAGCCCCGCTGCCAACGCCGGGCGAGGCTAAGGCGTATCCGTTTGGCTGCATGGCCCATTCGGGATATTCGGAACCCTTAGTTCCTCCGAGAATGCCATGGTGCCCTTGGCCGCTCCAATCGAACAGCGTGTCACCTGAGTGCCCTAACCCCGGCATCCATGCACCAACCAACCCCCGCCATAGATGCGGGTTCGCGGATTCAGCCGCACACCTGGCAAAGCCCTGTGCGTATCCTGGAAGTATTAAATCGCTTCTAGCCACCTACTGCACCTCTGGAGGAATCGGGGTCAGTGTAAACTCACTGGTATCGTTCGTTGCCTGAAGGTTGTCGGCAGTGTTGTTGTGCACTACCGGGCTCACGTAACGAGTCGATATACGGCATATGCCGCTGGCCGTCATGTCATGGTCTACAGTAGCAGTTGTTACTACTAGGCTACCAATATATTTCATATTCTTTAGACTGCCGTTGTTGCCTACGTCAGCATCACCTGTACCTTCTTGCCCGTCTTCCTCGGTGCCATCAGAGGTTGACAGGTAAATATCTACCGATTCATCGGGCACTGGCTGTGTTTCAAATTGAATTGTCAGCCGCCACTCATACCATTCAGAAGTAGAGCCAGCCCCCCAGTCTTTCTGTGCACCTATACGGGCAACACCAGCGTCGAGGTTATTTAACGTCATCACTAAACCAGCGGTATCAGACCAAACCACAGGCGTTTCCCGTGCTATATAAACTTTATTTGCCATATTTTCTCCTCTTTGGCTTAGATGTGTGTTTCACTTACCTTCCCTACTATTGCTATAAGCCGATTTATATTCAATGCCCTGCATTTGCCACTTCAAAAACAAAAAGGAGGAATGGACTAATAGTTGTGTGTAGGACTATGCGGAGGATTCATGTATCTGGGCATTTTTTCAATCAATGACACGGTCTATTTTCGAACTACAACCGTGGATACAAATGGCTCTGCAATCGATGCTGCCGTGGGGCCTATATTCTCTGTTTACGCCAGCGGAGACACGACTGCAATATCAACCGGAACAATGAGCAAAATTGGCTCAAAAGACGGATTCTACGAGGGTAGCTTCGCAGTTCCTACAGCTAATTTCGCATCAGGACAGCATTTTATCCTCTTAGAAGCCACTGTCGCGGGACAAACACCAAAAGCATCGGTTGCGTTTCAATTAGTGGAAGCAGATCAAAGCGTCGAAGAAACTTTCCAAGAAATTCAGCTTATTGGTGAAAATGTTCCAAGTATTGGTTCTGGATCGGTTTCTGTGGATCATAATTTTGGTGGAACTGATATCTATCGCGTCGTAGCCAATGGAACGCCATTGGCTGATGTGAAAATCCGAGCTTTCGTGAAGAGTGACTACGATGCCGGACGTAAGTCAAATCAATATGTCATAGGACAAACAAAAACATTGACAGATGGACGCTGGTCAACAGTAATTCGTTTAGACCCAGCAGCATATACGCTAGAGTTTTCCAAAAAAGGGACCTTTGCAATTAGCACGTCCAACATTACGGTAACATGAAATGCCAATAGAACTTACTCCTATTACGAGAATTGCCAGTGACCCAGCAATCGAAACCAAAGGTAGCTTTATTGCTGGCACAACTGGACTATTTTTCCTGACTTTTTCTGATATTAATGGAGAACTATTCGACCCATCAAACATTGATATGACCATTTCTGATAGTGATGGAACCGAGGTGGACACTATCGATTCAGCCGACTGGTTAGAATTTGGAGAATTTGTTACCGAATGGGCGATACCCTCAGATCAAGAACCTGGCTTATACACATTGCGAGTAGATTACACTCTCGGTTCATCAACTGAATTCTTTACCGAAACTTTTGTAGTCCTCGAAGTAGATGCCACAGTTCTTGACCCTGTCGTAGTTATTTATCGCAAAGTACTTGAAACACTAATCGGCTACACTCAGCGAATTCCAATTTTTCATGAAATTGGACGCTTAAACGAAGATAGAACCAAGTCAGTATTTTCTTTTCCACAATGGAATCAACCAGCAGGAGTTCGAGTATTTGTCAATGGCAATTTGACTACTTCTGGGTTTAGCGTAAACTTTCTAAAAGGCGAAATCACTTTCAGTAGCATTTTATCTGCATACGATGAAGTGCAAGCAAATTATACCTTCCGCTGGTTTACAGACGCGGAATTAGATCTGTTTATCGCACAAGCAGTAGATGTATTTAATCAATATCCACCACATACTAACTTCCATGTAAGAACAATGGAAACCAATTATGCACGAGGAGGAGTAACAGTCGCTCATCAAGCAGCTGTTTTTGCTCTTCGACGAATCATCCTGGATTTACACTTTCAAGAACCAGCTAAAGTATTTGGCGGGCTAGAAAGAGCAGACAAACTTACCGGATCTCTAAATGCCCTTAAACAAAATATGGAAGAAGAGATCATGGAACTCTATAAGATGAAAGCCAAAGGACCATATGTCGGACTCACCAAGACTGTTACAGTGCCCGAATTTACTTTACCAGGCGGAAGAAGTAGGTGGTTTCGTTACTTATTTAAAGGCGGATGACCCGTATTCTGGCTCAAAATGGCGTGTTTTGAGCCCATCTCGCATTTTTGTATATACAGTTAAATAAAAAATGTATATACAATCAATAAATAATCCGGATTTTTTGTTTCCTGCTACAAAAACGTGTATAATGGAGCAGGAGATAAATATGAATAATGCAATTAAATGCGCGGAATGCGGAACAGCACTCAAACAAATTACAAAAACCCATGTCAAAACACATGGCTTCAAGGATATCGAAGAATACTTACAAAAATATCCTGGCGGAGCAACCATATCAGAGCAAACACTATCCAGCCGACGAAAAAGCAGAAGGTTAACAATAAACAATCCTATAAGCTCATCTGCTGTTGAACAAGATTTTCATATATCTAAAGCTAGGAGCAGAAAAAGAATATCTTATGAAGATTTTCTGAATTTGATTGAACAAAATATTAGCCTAATTGACATGAGACAAAAGCATGGCATTTCGAAACACCAGATCGGGTTTTATAGTGCATTAGCTCAAGATAAAATCAAAATTAAACGAGAACAGTTTGAAGAGGAATATAAATCAGGCCAAAGTCTAGATCAAATATCTAATAAATACAACATTCAGCGTGATCATGTGACTCAGTTGAGAGAATTTTGGGGGATAAAAAGGTTGGGACCTAAATATATCCACCGAAAGCAAACCGAAAAACCACTTTCATTTCGCCAGAAAAGAATAATTTACGGAGGGCTAATGGGAGATGCAGGCAAAATGTCACTGAGTTCTATAAAAATGAAACAATCAATCAAACAGAAGGAGTATCTGTTATGGAAATACGCAGAAATTCAGGAACACGTTAGTCCAGTCTCTTTGCAAGTTACTGCTGATTTTGATAAAAGATACAATAAAAGAAATTACGAAATTAGATTTTACACTAACGCCAATTCAGATGTTGAGAAAATCGTAAAAAAGTTCTATTGCTGTGGATTAAAAGTTGTTACAAATGACATTCTTAACCACATAGACGACTTAGCACTTGCTATATGGTTTATGGACGATGGAACAACTGACTGGTATGAGCGAAACAGCCTAACTCGTAATCCGACCTGTAAATTCTGTACAGACAGTTTTGCTTTTGAAGAAGTTCAATCAATTTGTGATGCATTTGAGGAGATGTGGAATATTGTAGCAAATCCTAGACAGAGCGGCAAAAAGAAGAATGGAGAATTGAAGTATAGAGTGGGACTCAACGTTGAAGATACCCAGAAGCTTTTTGCGATAATAGAACCATATATTATTCCTAGCATGAGATACAAAATAAATAGGGATGCATATCATATTTGGACAGAGAAGAGAAATACCAGAAAAAAACTGGAGAAGAATGACTATGATCGCGTGATACGACAAGATTTGTATGAAATTGATGAGTATTTAAAGAAAAATCACTCCGATCAAAAACTAAATGTTTTTGCAAATAAACATGTCAACGCACTATATAAGGATTAACTATGACTCTTAGCAAAACAAACTCTTGTCTCTTGAGGCTATCAGACCAGGAAAACGATCTAATCTCCTTCAAATCTAAACTCTTAGATATAAACAAATCTAAGTTGTTTAGACAATCTGCTTTGGCTTATTGGTCAGACAATTTTGATGGTTCAGCTCTTTTGGAGTTATACCAGAACAGCAATGATGAAGACAAGGCATCATTGGTTTCTGTGATAGCTGCTTATTTTCGTGAGAATGGTTATCCTTATACTGAATTAAGTTCTGACCAATTGTCTCGTGAGATGCAGAAGATTGCCAAGACCAAGTGTCCACTTTTGGCTGATGATCATTTACAGATGAATACTGTTGGTTTAGCTTTGGCCAATTATTTTCATCCTCACATGGTCAAGGTTAAGTGTTTGAATAATTATCGTAGTCCTTATGAGCAATTTGAGGATGATGATTTGTTTCGGGACGCCATTAATCGTTGGATGGAGATTGGCAAGAAGCCTGATCCTTCTGGTTTGCGCAGGATTTTACGTACTCGTGATGGTGTTCGTAGTGTTGTGAATTTCAAGCCAGCTATAGCCAAGTATTTTTATGATACTTATGTGCCTAATGGTGGTAAGGTTTTAGATCCATGTGCTGGTTACGGTGGAAGATTAGCTGGGTGTGTATCTACTAACAAGGATATATTTTATCATGGTATTGACCCAGATGGACGTACAGCTACTGGTGACATGCGTATGGCTGGTTTTTTCATGAAGCAGTACAACATTTGCAATGAGAATGAGTGGAAATTTAGGTTTAGGTTTGATTTGGGGTGTGCTGAGGATATTATGCCTGATTTGGCTGATAATTCTTATGATTTAATCTTTAGTTCCCCGCCTTATTTTTCAGTGGAGCGTTATTCTACTTGTCCTAATCAGTCATATTTGCGTTATCCTGAGTATGAGTTATGGAGGGATAATTTTTTACGTAAGATGTTGATTGAGTCGGTTCGTGTGGTTAAGGATGGTGGTTATGTGATTTACAATGTGAAGAATTACAAGAAGGCTCCTATTGCGGATGATTTATGTTCTGTTTGTGAATCATTGGGGCTTAAATTGATAAAGGTGTATCAAATGAGGCTTTCAAACTCTGAGTTTCACAGGAAGGAAGGGGAGCCTACTTGGCATACTGAGCCTATTTTTGTATTTAGGGGTTAATTTCAAGGATAGTTCTCAATTTTCCGCGAAAAATGGGATATAGAATTTATGGAAGACGTTCAGCAGAGAACAGAAAAGCACGCAAACTTGCGAAACAAGCAGCAAAAGAAACGTTATGGCAAAATAAGGAACTACTATGGAAAATCTGAAACCATTTTCTAATCATCAAAATGTGAAGTCTTCTCGAATGAAAAGTGTCGGTTATGAAAACAATGTATTGGAGATAGCATTCAATAACAATGTGCGTTACCGATACTATAATGTCCCAGAACTACTCTATAAGCAACTTCTTGGCAGTCATTCTAAAGGGGTTTTCTTTCAAAATAACGTACTCAAAAAATACGCGGAAAAGAAAATTGGCAAATGATAATCCAAAGGGCTTACAAAACAGAACTAAAACCGAACAACAAGCAAACAACTGCTTTGTTGAAGCATGCTGGTTCTGCTCGTTTTGCCTACAACTGGGGACTTAACAGAGTCCAGAACAAAACCTCCAAACCCAATGCTATGCAACTCCATAGGGAATTGAATGCCTGCAAGAAGAATGATTTTCCTTGGATGTACGAAGTCTCTAAGTGCGGTCCCCAGGAAGCACTGCGTGATCTACAAACAGCATTCCAGAATTTCTTTCGTTCCTGCAAGACAGATAAAAGAGTAGGATTTCCCAAGTTCAAGTCTAAGAACAAAGGCATTGGTAGTTTTAGGCTGACAGGAACGATTAAGGTTGAAGACAAGAGAATCAAATTACCCAGACTCGGTTGGATAAGGCTCAAAGAATGGGGATATATTCCACAAGACAAACACATATTATCGGCTACGATTTCAGAAAGAGCAGGCAGGTGGTTTGTCTCTATTTTGGTTAAAGAAGACGTAGAACAAGAGAAACTTTCAGGCAAGATTATTGGCGTTGATTTGGGAGTTAAAACTCTCGCTTTTTGTAGTGACGGAACGTCTTACGACAATCCCAAAGCTCTTAAAAAGTACGAGAAGAAGATTAAGCGATTACAGCGTCATATGATGAAGCACCAACAAAAAGGGAGCAACAGGAGAAATCAGACTAAACGAAAGATATCCAGAACGTGGATGAAGATAGCCAACATACGTGCAGATGCCATTCACAAAGCAACGAGTGATATAGTAAAAACCACACGACCGTCACTCGTTGTTTTAGAAGATTTGCACGTTAAAGGGATGGTTAAGAATCACTGCTTGGCTAAGTCTGTACACGATGCTTGCATGAGACAGTTTAGGACTGCCTTAGAATATAAGCAGAAATGGGCTGGTGGAGAGGTTTTGTTTGCAGATAGGTTTTATCCTTCAAGTAAGACATGTTCTGGCTGTGGAGCCGTAAAGAATGATTTAAAGCTTGATATTAGGACATATGTATGTTATACTTGTGGTATGGAGAAGGATAGGGATTTGAATGCTGCTGTTAATTTGAGCAGGTATGACGAGGATTGGAAGACAAGTAAAAATAGGGCGAGTTCCGTCCAAATCAACGGTCAGGGAGATGCTAAGGTTGCAGCCCCGCTATGCGGGGCAGTGGGCGTCGGTGAAATGACAATTAAACGGGAAGTTTGCGGTGTTTAGTCTTTTTTAGCACCCAGATTTCTGTAGGTTTTAATGAACGGTTTTGGAGGATTTAGTTCAGAATTATCCTGGTATTCGTTTTGGTGTGTATGAAAGAGGTGGTCCTTTTTCTCTTCAGCAATATTGGGACATGATTTCTTCGGAAGGATAATTTGTAATTTTCCGCGAAATATGGAATATGAATTGGTTTCAGAAGATTGGCGAGACCATTATAACTGGTACAGGCCAGAAAAGAGCGCAGAAAATGTTAAAAGTTACTAAAACAGCCACATCATTAGACACTTATCATTTGAAACAAGAATTAAAACAACAGTGCCAATGTCAAGGAGCGGGGACCTGTGTACTATGTCGCGCTTCAGTTCAGTTATCACATTTGGAAAATGAGTTGATTAGAGCAAAGGCTGATGCCAAAGTTTCAGGAGAGGATTTAGGAGCGGAACGGGCCTGGAAGCCAGAAGAACATGGTTATGTTTCTACTCCTGGGATACCACGATGAATTGGTTGCAGAAAACAGCACGGAGTGGGTATCTGGTCGATGAAGGTCCCGTGAGACGGTATGTCAACTGGTCAGAGCGTCAAGCTGAGTTGGACGAGATGCGTGATAAGGCTCGCAAGATAGCAGAGACAGAGGTATCTAAGAAGGGGCATACGCTTCGTCCTTGGGATGCCGTGAATCAATCTTATTGTACCAAATGTAATAAACAGATAAGCATACGTGACGTTCACAGTACAGGTGGAGCGACTTTCCATGGTCCTGCAACCAAAGATGCTTGTGGAGAGAAGCCAGGAGTTTATGATTTCTTAGACTATCGCGTAAATGGGTATGCTTGGTAAATGGCAATCGCAAAGACCAATCCCGCAGGATCAAGAGCAACGAGATTAACTCTGGATGCCCTCGCTGCTGGTGCCATTTCAACTCATTGGAATATAGTTACGACGTTTGATGGGAGTTTCACGATTATCACTACTGCGGATGGTTCAACCAGCGGAAATGTCCTGGATGGCAGTTTGTCTTTTGTGGATCTTTGGCTTCCTCCTTCGCAATCGTATACCGTTCGTACAAGACACGGATTGCATGGAAGTGCAACATCCTGGTCTATCAGGACCACGTTTGAATCGCGTGGTCCATTGAATTCATTTGAAAAATATCAAGCCTTAAGTGGTCTTGGCGGTGTTGACAACGTCGTAACGTAATTGGAGAAATGACATGCTTCGCATAACAAGTTCAAAGTGTAAAACCTCCCAATTTTATGATGAAACATACCAAGGAAATCCCATGGGTGTAGATACTCAATGTAAAGGTTGTGGAATAACATATGATCAAGCGCAGGGACAATTGATGGCATGCGAATATTGTGAAGCTAATGGGCTTGACAATGTGTATTGTAAAAACTGTCACGGCCCCCATTCACAAGAACATTTCAATAGTGTGAGTCAGCCAGAACCAATGTTGGCGCCTTTTTAGGTTAATCTGGCAAAGTCACGCCCAATTGCTCGAACACATCCTGAATAGGGTTAAAGATCGTGGAAGTATCTGATCCAGCGTAGAGTAAACCTACCAGTTCATTATTCATATTAAGACATGCGGAGCCAGAATCTCCTCCAGCGCTCATTCCTCCGGCCATAAATTGACCTATAAACGTAGCCATTTTGTCTGTCCCGTAACTTACTTTAACGGTAACATTGACTTGCAGCAGACTCCCCGTGGTATATCGGGTGGTACGTCCGTATTTCTGGACATCCATTCCCAATGTTCCTTCGGCGATATTTGTGGGTTTGCCGATTTGGACAATTTCATCGGTAATATCTGTTTCGTTATCTGGGAGACACAGTGCAGCATCTACCTTGTTGGTCGCTGCCAGGGGGTCTGTACTAAAGGCCATAAGCCGGTGTTGGCGACCAAGGGCTTTTGCCATTAAATTGGCTGTTCCTGCCGCCCCTTTGGCGAATCGGCATGACGGGGGGCTTGGGTTGGTGCCTCCGCTGAAAGTAATGGGGACAAAATCAAATAGAGTTCCAATTTTATCAGCAGAAGTTCCATTGTCGATAGGTCCTGGCTGGTAAATATCATCACCAATTTTTGCGTCGTTGCTATTTGCAAGCACGTGGTTGTTGCTCAGAATGAGTTTTGCTCCGGATTTCTCTACCACACATCCAAAAGTCCCGGCGGTGATGTCTTTGTGTCCTATTGAGGTTCCTGGAATGGCTGGACGATATTTTTTTATCGGGTCGAGTTCTTGTAAAGATTTGAATTTTCCTGTTTCTACCACATCAATGGTCACTCCATCGACAGCATTCGGTATTACGTCCGCAGCGGAAAGGCTGATTTGTGGAAGCTTTTCGGCCACTCCCACGATAATACAGATCTCCTCTGTTCTTTTGCCATTTTTGAATTTGTAACCACAACCAACGGAGACTACATTCGCTCTTTGAATAAGAGATTTTTGGTGTTTTTTCTGAACCGCAATAATATTTTGAATATCCATAGTCTCCGAATACGTTTTAAATGATGCATAATCCTGCAAAGAAGTATAATTCAGTTGTGAGGTCTGAAATAAGCTAAAATTGAGATAATCAGAGGAGTGCCAGAATTGTTGGTAGTATTATAGCACAGATAACACAGAATTACATTCGACGGAGGCTAATTTATGAACTGGCTTGTAACTCAATTAATCAAAGAAGCGCGTGGAAGGCGATTTAATCCCACTGATAAAGTACGTTATTTTACAGATAAGCTCAAGGGCAAAGGCAAGGGTGTGGTTTTGACCCCTTCGTTTACAAAAGGTACTGTAGTCGATTTTGATAATGAGGCTCGTCGATATAGGGTTAGAAATAACAAAGATGAAGTGGTCGATGTTCATCCTCGGAATATAATCCCTGATTCATTTATTCGCTCTGTAAATAATATTCCTGAAGTTCTACCGGCTATAGCTGAGCCGAGTGTAGACAATGTAGTTGAAACAGCTAATCTGGTATAATGGGGGATAACCTGTGTCAGAACTCTTCTGTGAAGAGATTGCACATAGGGCGGGGTTTACAGTATCTGTTGGAAATTGGATAACACCAGATGGAACTTTAATAGCTGGCAAGAATTATGACACTCATCATTGGGAAACAATTAAAAAGCATTTGGAGCACGAGCCAGAAACAGACAATCATCTCGCATGGATGAATCAACAAATTGCAGTGGGATATATCCGCCTAGTTTTTCGTAATGATGTCCTATTTCAAGTCGGATGCAAGAAAAAAGAAGAGATCTGGGAAGAAAGTGCCAATATCATTATGATGCGTACCGTTCTTCAGAAAATTCCGGATATAGAGATCCATATTTTCAGTCGAACATTTTATATAATTGGTCTGGCTTGTGACATTCTTGAAAGAAAATGGAACAAACTACAAATTAAAGAAATCTAGATGACCGAACAACAAAGAAAAATCATAGCTTTCACTGCAATGGTTGATTATGTAACTCAAAAGTCAGTCCTTGACAAAAATGAATTACAAGAAATAGAGCAGAGGGTTGATTTAATTTTAGCCAGCATTAAAAGAGCAAGCGTATTTTTCAAAAGGTTAACCTGATGAGTTGGCTAAGAGCAGCATTCACTATTTGCACTCCAGATTCTCAAGCATATTACACCGTGTTAGATCCTATCGAATTTTATGAATGGCGTTTTACTGATAAAGCTCCGAAAGGTCATACCTTTACTCATAAGCTTCCACCAAGTGATATCTTTACTGAAGGAAAAGTTATTGCTTCTGCAATTGTTTCTGAATCGAGTTTGAAGCCCGGCAAAGGAGGTTATGTTCTTACAGAAGACAGCTCGGTGAATATTAAAATTCAGGTAGGGCAAATGCCGAGCCCACAAGAGCTACTAGATAGATACCACGGATTAATCAAAACACGAGACAAAGGAGCAGATGCGTTTAAAAACAATCTGCTAACTCGTCTCTATATTAATTCCACAACGGACAATCCTCACCTATTCAGAATATCTCATTACACAGATAAAGATGTAACGATGCACAACTTTGGATCTATAAAAGATTTGACAGAGCAATTCGCTTTAGTGCGTGAGGCTCTTATAGAAGAATCTATGGATAAAACAGGCAGGGCTCATGAAATGGAAGAGTTTCGCCGATATGAAAATGCCATGACTTTTATAAACAATTCTCATTTACATGTTGACTCTTCCAAGTTAGACAGGCTTATTGAAACCTCGGGAGTTAAAGCTTTACAAACCAGAACTTTGCCCTGGACAGAATGTTATTTGGACATTTCTCCCGGAGCCCGGTATACACACGAGCTTATAAAACATTATGAGGACCAAACATGGGTCAAATCAGTTCTGTCCAGAAAGGCATAATATCTGGGAGGAGTTTGACTGTAAAATGTTGTACTCATCCATAGTGAATAAGATGAGTGATATTTTCAAAACATGGTGGTCCGTTTTTGAATCTAAAAGCAAAGAAGTCAGAATCGATCACTATACCTCACTCTCCAAAGCACAACAACTCGCTTTGCGGCAATCATTTCTACAAGATGGTTGGTGTGAATTATTTTGTCAAAACCACGTCGATCACCTACTTGATTACATCAAGAACATTTATAACATTGATTTGTTTGATATGAGAATTAAAGCTTTAAAATACCATAGAGTATTTTTAGTCGAACAACATGTCTGGAAGAATATAGAGAATATGATTTTAGAATATGAACCATTATTTAATTCTGATATTCTGTTTGGCGGGCTAAAAATACAACCGTGGGGCACAAAAAATCTCTTCTTGAGAATTTCCGCTCAACAGAAAGGAAGATAGATGCACAAAAACAAGATGTCCTCTTCGTCCATATCGGTAACCATATCAGCAAAGAATCCTGAACAAAAAAACATGTTGAGAATCATTTCTAAAAATAACGTCACTTTCGTGAAAGGTGCGCCAGGATCGGGCAAGAGCCATTTGGCGGTCGGTTTCGGACTTCAGGCTTTACTAAGAAAAGATTATGAACAATTAATATTTACCCGACCCGTAGTAGAAGCAGGTGGGGAAAAATTGGGATTTCTTCCTGGAAATATGTACGAAAAGATTGATCCATACATGATCCCTATTTTTGAAATCTTATCAAAACTATTGCCTTCTTCTGCGTTGTCACAATTAATGCCTAAAAATGGGAACAGCAATGGGAATGGGAATGGGAATGGGAATGGTACTCATTCTTCAATACGTGTTCTTCCTTTGGCGTACATGCGCGGTACGACTTTTTCAAAATCGTTTATTGTTTGTGACGAAATGCAAAATTCTACCCCAGAACAAATGAGAATGGTATTAACTCGGCTTGGAGAGGGGTCTACCATGGTAATTTGTGGAGATGTGCATCAAACAGACATTAAAGGGAGAAACGGGCTTCTAGATGCTTTTGAAATACTTCAAAACATCGAAGGAGTTGGATTCGTGACCCTTACTCAGGACGCCATAATGCGTCATCCTGTCATTCAGCACATTGAGAATCGCTACCTTGGCCGAGACGACAGCAAGAACAAACACTGAAAAACTGGTATAATACCCATGAAAATAAAGATCGAAGGATTAGCCGACATAGGAATTAATTGTTTTCAGTGTGTATGTGGTTATTGTGGAAACACGGATAGCGAAGAAGCTCTCATGGAGTTCAACTTCAAGGAACAGCGAGTTATCTACCTTTGCGGAAAATGCAGAAAGGAAAACAGCATGGTTTTCGGGAAAGAGAAACCTCCCCCGTATCCCAAGCTCGGAATAGGTAGGTAATGTCGTACATTATTCATAATTTAACTAAGAGAACTATAATTCTATCTGATCTGCGAGCAGAAATAGGTCCGCATAAAATGTTAGATCTAGAGAAGGTAGCGGAACGTACAGCTATAGATCGGAGTTATGATCTCCGATTAGCTCTAGACACAAAACGTATCAGGCTGTGTAGCCAAGGTGTGGTGAGCAAAACTGCCAAGCCAGAAGTGCGAGTGATTGAGAAGATTGTTGAGAAACATCACCATCACGAAACGGAGATACATACTTTAGACGAAGCTCGTCTTGCTGAGTTGATGAGAAAAATAATACTGGAGAATCAAGCCGCTCCTCAACCAGCAGCTGTAGACTCCAGCCAACAGATATTACAGGCAATGAATGCCTTGCAATCGAAGATTGACTCTATGGGAGGTGATGAGAGTTCTGGATTAGACATGCCTTCCATAGACCCTGAAAAACTGGCAGAACTTCAAGCGAAAGCAATTGCGAAGCTGTCAGAGAATATAGAGACCGGCATTAAGAAATCCGGCAAAAAAGTAATACTGAAAAACACCCATTTGGGTGATCTGGCGAATGAATTGGATTAAAGGAGAAATGAAATGAAGAGTCTCGATTTAGGCACAGCTTTTCTGGTAAAAGGCGAACTTGATGTCGCTACTGACGAACCTGAATTCACCGTGGAAAGAAACTGCTTTCTGCAAGCAGCTACAACAGGAGACACTGAAGACACGCTTACTGAAAACCATTGGGCGTATGCGAAACATGACGATAATTATTACATATTGGGAGAAGACGCTATCAAGCTAAAAAACCTTTTAACGGTTAGTAGCAAGGATCAGAACATTGTTACCACTAAAGTCGGAGAGCTTCGAAGGCCAATGAAAGACGGGATTCTGAATACTGGCGAAGAGAAGTTAAGTGTAGCTATCATTCAAAAGTTGATAGCCAGCCTGCTTGGGAAGCCAGCATTCCAGGGAGAAACTCTGTGTTTTTGTGCTCCTGGTGATCCTGTAGATCAAAATTTAACTGTTGTTTTTCACAGAACTATGATGACCAACTTTTTGAAAAGTCTCGGATACACAGTAGAATGCATCCCTGAAGCATTGGCTGTTATATTTAGTCAGCGCCCTGTAGCAGATGATCCTGCTGAAGAAAATGGCGAAGCACCATTCAGTGGTATTGCTTTTTCTTTTGGAGGCGGACTATGTAATATTTGTTTGGCATACAAAAAGTTGCCTTTAATCAATTTTTCTGTTGCTCAATCCGGGGACTTTATTGACCAAGAAGCTGCTAAGGTGGCCGGGATTAATGTTTCCGCAATGTCCAGATACAAAGAACAGTATTTGGATCTAAATAACATTGATTACTCTGATATGAGACAGGCTGGTCTGGATATCTTCTACCAAAATATGATCGAGCATGCTTTGAATAATTTCGCGGAGAAATTCAATCAATTGGATAACCACATTGAGTCCCCCTTAGAAATCGTCATTGCAGGTGGAACTGCGATGGTTCCAGGATTCCTAGAAAAATTCAATTCAGTGATATCTGGGTTAAAACTCCCTTTTAAATTAAAAGGCGTCAGAATGGCTGAAACCCCCTTCTATGCTGTGTCTCATGGGTGCTTAGTAAAAGCTATGGCGATAGAGAATAAAGCCAAAGCCTCGAAAACGGCTCCGAAACCTGAAAATCCCGCAGATGCAAAGGAACCTTTGCCGAAGAAAGTCAAATTAAAGTAGACTTTACGAGGAACACACTATGGGATACTCCACTATAGCAGAATGTGATTTAATTCTCGCTCAAGCACTGACCAGCGCAACCCCAACTGCTCCGTCAACGTCACGAGTTAAATTAATCGATATCGGCAATTCAAGAGATCTCAACAGGGTTCCAGACGCCACCGTTGAATATTACATCAATCTTGCAGATAGCCAAATTGATGGAATCCTAAGTCAACAATATTTCACCCCTTTTGACAAATGCGCTCATGGAGAATGGCTGCTGGATGAGGATCTGAATACTGCTACAGTTGCTGGCACTGAGGTATCAGGAACAGATGTTGACACCGCAGGTGATGTTGTGGCAACAGCTGCAAACGTAATCGAGGTCAGCACAGCAGTCAATCTTATTCCAGGTGATGAGATTGTACTTCATGATGATTTAACAGGTGATGAGGAGATTTTGATTGTTGAAACAATTGTGGACCAAAATACTTTCACAACAACCACGGACATAGAAGGAACTTTTTTGGCAGATAATGGAGTTCGAATTATTCGACTAAGATTTCCTCCTCCTCTAAATCAAATTTCAGCCAGATATGCTACGTCGTTTATATATGATAAATATTTCGCCGCTCAAGCTCAGCCTAACATTTCAGAATATGGTAAAGAAATGAGAGTTGTGGCCATGGGGCAGCTTAATGATGTTCTTAACGGCAAAGTTATCATCAAATGTGCGAAACGCCGTGGAGATATATTTGGGAATCCGTGGTTAACAGACAGTTATGCTCATCAAGATCGCGGCTATAATACATCGGAACGAGATATGAGTAAACCATCATGAAATCCGCATTAGATGATGTTATCAAAAGATTACGTGCAGCCTCTGATCTGGTAAGAAGTAAGGACGGGCAGAAAATTGATCTGGTAAAAGAGCGTATATTTACCAGAGGTTCTTTTCTGCATCAGTCCACTGAAGAAATGTCCGAGGCAGAAAGTGCAAAGTTCGAAAGAGAGAATACAGAGTTATTCAATTTTTTACGAGCTTTTGATGACCAATTACGAGATCTATTTTAAATGTTGCAATTACAAGAAGCCATCAAAAAGATTATCGAAAGGTACATTGTTAACATCGTTCCTTTTGCGGAAGCAATCCCTGCACGATCCACTATAATCCCAATTCTAAGCTCGGGACGATTCAATAATTGTGATCAGGTTATCATTTATAATCAAGAAGTATTTGGTGCAACCGGAGAAATCCGTACGATTTCTTGTATTCCTGACCGAAACACCATAGAACTTGATATCGCACTAATTGATGCATACCCTGTGGGAACGAGCTTTGTGCAAAAGCTCGTTGGTGGACAATACGTACAGGGCATTTATCTTGGTGAACCGGCCAAGATTTCTCATTATCCAGCTATTACGATAAATGCTACTGACAAAGACAACGAATGGTTTACTCTGTCTTCTACGAGCGAGACTTTTCAGATTGATATTTCTATCATTGTTGAGGCAGCTGACTACGAGGCATCGTACCGGCTTATGCATACCTATGCAAAGCAAATAGAGACGGCTCTATTTAGATCCCTGTACCCATTGGCAGAGCCGTTTGACACCGCTATTCTCGCTCAACCTGTTGGTCCCACAGACACAGTTATCCGAGTTACGGATTTCCAAGATCTGGTCAACCACTTGACCGGATATGTCTTTTTGGAAAGTTGGGACAATTTGAGATCAAATCGAATCAAACAAATTTTAGATGCGGGCGTGTTTGAGTTGGCAATGCCTATAGGAGGCAATTTCGCTGCTGGAGATAAAGTAATCCAGCCGGGAAGACATTTCTACAATGCCTTCCCCCGAGGTATAAAATTTGGAACTATAAACCAGGAAAGCGTAGTACTGAAAGCAGCCGTAATTTCTTACATGGCACAAGAAGAGGTGAAACGACCTACAGTTTTTCGGGATGGCCTCACCTTTTAGGAGCATTGAAAATGAAGATTATGACGCTTGGGTTGTCGCCTTACTTGTGCTTATCAGATGGACGTATTCATGCAGCTGTTCTGGAGCACCTATTCAGAAGTGAATATGCCGTAGCTGCAATAGGAACAAATCACGATACTAATTATTTTCTACCAAAGCATGACGAACAAGGAAATCCGGTTTATTATTATGAGTTCGATAAATACCAAATACCTTTAGTCCCTTTTAATAGTGTTCAAGACCATGCTATCGGAATTCATGAGATTTTCAAAGTATTCAATCCGGATATGGTCATTACAATTGGAGATTTTAACAATTTTCTCTACATGAAAGCTGTTAAAATGTTCAATGAAAAACCGTTGCAGTGGCTAGCGATTTTATCAAATTATTCATACCCAATTAATGAGCAGAATGTAGAACTTCTAGATGACATAGATGGTATTCTGTGCACTAACCGCAGTTCGTTTAATATGTTCAATGATCTATATAAAAAAGAGCACATAGATAAAGCTCATGTTGGCGTGGAAAGAACCAAAATAAATCCAACCCGAAACGCTGATTTCCGAATTATTTCCACAGCCAAAAATACGCAATCTGATAATATTCCAATGATAATGGAGATGGCATCGAAGTTACGCACAGAGATTCCAGAACTTAAACTTCATCTGCATACCAACGTCTATGACAAGGGAGACTTTGATCTACATCTGTTAAAAGCTCGATTTGACCCCCAGGACGAGTTTATTAGCTTCCCAAACAAATATGTGTCCATCAATGAAGCATATTCTGAAGAAGATTTTAGACTGGAATTATCTCGTTCAGATGTATTTATATCCGTAGCGAGCAATGCTCCTACAGGCATGGCAGCGGTAGACGCTATAGCATGTGGTTGTACCCCCTTATTATCGAATGTAGGTTCTCATACAGAGATAGCAGAGGACTTGGCAGCAGTATCGCCGAAATTTAAGAGGGATGATTTTTTAGTTCCTTGTATAGAAATTATGATGAGAGGCGAGATTTATGCAAACTTTTGCAAATCTGAGTCACTCAGGGAGAAAGTCTTGAATCTCTATGGAAAGATAAAAGAAGGATACAAGACATTCCCCCAAGAATTTATAGGCAGCTATGACCGTAATAATTTTTTGAACAGTGTTTCAACCATGGTCAAAGCTATAGAAAACTCTAATCCGACACTATGTGTCGAACCTGTATAGAGGAGATTCAACATGGCCGTTATTGCTATAACCGACTATAAGTCTATTATGACAGACTATTCCAGTGCTCAAAACCAGCTAGTTGGGATTTCAGACTTGTATTATGATGCTGCATATACAGTATTGGTGACGAATATTTTTGACCCAGAAATTGACTTGCTTGTTGCTTTTCATACTGCTTATACCGTTTCTCAGGGTGCCTATACAAGCGCTCCTACAAGTGCTGTTAACGCTGTGAACGCATTACAAAGTCATGTATTGAATCAATCAGTATCTATTGGTGTTGGAAGTGTCACAGTGGGTGATAAGTACGATGATATAAACGATTTTTATGAAGATTATCCAGTTGATTTTCCGACTGGCGTACTTGCGGTGATTCCACAGGCATTTGCAGATATGTCATCTCAGGCGGGACATACGATTTTGTCTACTTATATTACTCCGTAAAGGAGCTGAAGTTGATCACGTAGTATATACGTGTAAGAATTTCATAGGAGAAATCAAATGCCAACACCAGTACGTACCTGCGAAGCTTCTTGTGAAAAAGATGGTATTAATGAATTTGATCAGTCAACAATTCACGAGAATTTAGACTGGGTAACAGGTAATCCTGAAGAATTTTATGCCCACATGGGTTGGGTTGGTTTCGCAAACTTGATTTCTCCGCCGCTAACCCCCGTTAAGGGAACTATTCTCCGAGTTACTTCAGCTGACATCAACCTATCTCAGGAAATTACCACACCAGACGTAATTGATGGACGCATTGACCGTACTGTTTATCAGCTGGGACCCAAGATTGTAGAAGGAACTCTGAGCCTGCCTGTTATTGCTGACGTTGATCCATCTGGATTTACCGGCGGTTGCGTTAGTGACTTAGATTTAAAAGCGGGTGTAGCTTCATCTCTTCTAAATACCATTTGGTGTTGGACCACTGCCCGTAGTCCTCACGGCAGATTGCAATGGTCTGAAGCCAAGCTGAATATTCGCTATGCCAACCACTCAGCATTTGCGTTTAGCAAATGTATTGTAAATAGCCTGAGCATGACGGTTACCCAATCAGACGTTGTAAGTTTTGATATCGATGTGATCGGTGCTACTCGTAGCAGGTCCACTTCCCCGGCAGAAGGTGATGCCGGTGGCGGGGTATCAATTTCTGACTTTTTGTCTCCGGCACGAGTCTTAACTTGGAATGACGTAACCATCAGCGGAGTTGGTGGTTGTGGTAGCGGGACAGAAGAAGCTGCTCGTCTATTCAGTTCTGCTCAGGTTCGAGAATTTTCTTTTGAAATCAACAACAATGCTGAGCGTTACTACAGTTTGAGTGGACGATTATTCCCTATTGATATCAATGTGTCAAAACGAGAAATTACCGGCAGTTTGACTCTTTTGGGTTTACAAGACCGATTGCGTGAACGGGCTGAAGCTCAGCAAGACAATTTTACACGTAAAGACGAAATTAGAATGATGTTCTTTATTGGTGACGAAGCTGTTTCTGGATCTGGTATTAGTGCCTTGGGTACCTCTAGAGATTGGTTTGCTTTGACAGATACGCCGACTACGCTCAACAATGCTACCCCATTCTTCTGGAAGAAATTTACAGGTGTCATCTTCCGTATTGAAGAAATGTCACTCTCTAATGACGTATATGAAACAACTGTTAACTGGCTTGCTCTTGGCAATGACCAAGAAGGGTACCTAGCAATAACACCGGCAAGCTCGTGCAATTTTCCAAAATGGACTTGATTATTTAAAGTATGATTTTACCACAGAAAACGTGATTTAGCAACAAAAAATCACCTTTTTTTGAACTTGTATAATGTAACATGGTTGAGAGTCAGTGTGAATTTTGTAACAAAACGTTTTTATCCCATTCTCATCAATCCACGTGTTCTACAAAATGTGGATATGCTTTCAGGTCACGGAATCAAACCAAGTGGAGTAAAGAAAAAATTGTTGAACAAATACAACAATTACATGACCAAGACATTTCTTTAAGATACGGTTCGATCAAAAAAAGTCAATATAGTCCTATCCTCATGGCCGCTCAAAAATATTTCGGAGGATGGAAAAAGGCAGTGGAGTCGGCCGGGTTTAATCCTCTTAGAAAAACCTGGAGCAAAACAAACATACTAACACAAATAAGATTATGGCATGATCAGAATCAAAAATTAAACTATCACACGATTAGAAAATTAGATCCAAATTTTGTTTCCGCAGTAGGTCGGTATTTCTCCTCATGGGATGACATGCTAACTGAAGCAGAAATTTCTTCTCAACGTCGTTATATTCAGTGGGACAAAGATAAGATACTCAGAATTATGCATCAACAAGATATCATGAGTTACGATATGCATTTAAGTTCTGTCAGGAAAAGAGATCTTAAATTGCATGCTGCGGCTATTAATCAATTTGGTTCTTGGAAGAATGCTCTCAAAACAGCCGACATAGATGCTCGTTGGCAGCCAAAATGGAACAAAAAACTTGTTCAGCGTTGGCTAATTAATATGAACAAAAAAAACATTTCTTTAAATTCTGACCATGTTCATAAAAAATATGGAGGATTATATGGAGCAAGTCTCAGATGTTTTGATTCTTGGGACAATGCACTAATATATGCCAATATTGATCCTTTAGAAGTTAAACAGTCTTCTTTCTGGAGACCTGAGTTAGTTATTCGCAAAATACAAGAAAGACATGAACAAAAGAAATCTTTGTATTCACAAGATGTGGATTCTCAATATTCCAGTCTAAAAGTGATGGCGAAACAATTTTTTGGTTCTTGGAAAAAAGCCATTGAAGCAGCCGGTTTAGTTTACAAACGTAAAACTCCCAGTTTGTTTGGCGAGCTTATCCTCGGATTCATTTTGTCCGATTTTTTCCCGGATGAAAAGTTTGATAGACATTGCCGAACACTGGATTGGCTTGTCGGCCTTAAAAAACGTTCTTTGGAACTGGATTACTATTGCGATAATCTCAAATTGGGAATAGAGTTCCAGGGGCCGACGCATTTTAAGCCTGTTTTTGGTCAAGCCGAATTAATTGATCAGCAGGCAAGAGACAAGCGTAAACGTAGATTGTGTAAAGATAATGGAGTTGCTTTGATTGAAGTGGATTACGACGATTTTACTCCTAAAATATTGAGTTTGAAATTTTCTACACTCAACATTGATCATGTGTATAGTGAAAACTGCCTTAATTTGTGTTTAAAATATAAACTTGTGTGCAAAATAGGAGACTGAATATGTCTATAGTTCTTGATCCGTCTAAAAATTTCGTTGCTATACAAATAATGTACATCGAAGAACAAGATGAAAAGCACGGCAATACGAAATATCATTTTATCAATAGTCGTGCCGAATTTAACAATTGGAAATCTAAAGGGTATCTAACCGAAGAAGAAATTGATAAAGCAGCCGCGATTCCTCCTGAGGTTCCTCAAAAAAATCCGCCCGTCGTATCAGTTCAACATTCATCTCCGAAACCGTCACATGACCCGACAAAAGTCATATTAGTTCTAAGGACTTGGTGGTCTAGAATGAATTGGGAAGAACAAAATCAAATATATTCCCGTTGCCTACGACAAATACCTGAAGCAGAAGGGAAAATCAGGACAGAATTAGACATGATTATGTTTCGTGACATGAAGCTTAAAACTTGTCTGAAAAAATGGGATCTTAAAGATGATAATAAACAAGATATACCGATTACAGAAAGCATCATAAACCAGTTGGTACCTGAAGCTGCTCATGAACTGTTGAATAGTTTTGAAAAAGTAACGGAAGCTTCGGAGGACGAATTGGGGGAATAGGAGCGACAGCTCGTAAGTTTTTCAAGGGGGAGGACTTGAAAGCTCATGAGTTGTCGCAATACGTCTACGAGCATATAATCGCAAGTCACTATGGGTGGGAATTAGATAACATCCGAAAGATGGACCTCCAAGATTTCCATGCTCATCTACGTATCTGCATGGAAAGAGATTCTGTTCGAAATGAATTCCAGGCGATTTTAGCAGGAGCTACGAACCCAGAATCAGAAGAAAGGGTCGATGCTCAGCCACAAGTAATAAGTTCAAGAAAAATGCCTTCTGGTGCCACAGTGGAAACCACTAGAGAAAAATCAATGAAGTTCACAAGCAAAGTTAAGTCAGTCCGCATAAACAAAAAGGGCGAATACATTGGCGATGTATAGGTATAATAGAACATGATAAAGTTGGATCTAGACCATTATCAAGAAATCGCAGCCAAACGCGGAGGAAGATGTCTATCCACAACTTATGTTGGTTCGCATAGCAAGATGACATGGGAATGTTCTGAAGGTCACCAGTGGGATGCTGTTGCTTATAGTATCAAAAGAGGGATCTGGTGCCCGAAGTGCGGTAATCATAAGAAAACTATAGAGCAGATGCGAGCCATCGCTAAAAGTCGCGGAGGAAAATGTTTATCCGAAGAATACGTTCATAGTCAATCTAAACTAAGGTGGGAATGCAAAAAGGGGCATAGGTGGGAATCAAAATATAATAGTATTAAAGATGGTTGCTGGTGTCCGCAGTGCGCAGGACTCGGTAGAACCATAGATGATCTTCGACAGGTGGCCCATCAACATGATGGCAAGTGTTTGTCCTCTATATACACTACCTCGGCTGATAAATATCTTTGGGAGTGTTCTAAAGGTCACAAATTCAAGACAAGCCTTAACACAATTAACGGCGGCTGCTGGTGTCCGAAGTGTGCAGGGTTTGGAAAAACTATCGACGACATGATTAAACTTGCCCAACAGCATGATGGAAAATGTCTGTCTCAAGAATATATAAACACCGTTACTCCACTTACATGGGAATGCAGTAAGAGGCATATTTGGAAAACCAGTCCTCAGATAGTTGTGCGTGGATCTTGGTGCCCAATGTGCAAGGATGTTTCAGAACAAAAATGTAGAAGCATTCTTGAGAAATTGTCTCAGCAAAATTTTCCGGCTACCAAAAAGGTTTTTGGAAATGGTTATGAGTTAGACATGTATAACACAGAACTCAAATTGGCCTTCGAATTTGATGGTATTCAGCACTACATATTCATACCTTACTGGCATAAAACCGTGGACAGATTTGAGGAACAGCAAAAAAGAGATCGTAAAAAAGACGCTCTATGCATAGAGTATGGTATTGCTTTAGAAAGAATACACTACAAAATTGCCAAAGACGATGCTGTACTTGAATCATTTATTCGTGAAAAACTAATAAAACACAACGTTCCCTTGAAAGGAGAACATTTATGTCATTAAATCTAATTGTTAGTAAAACCGACAATGTGAAAGTAAAAGTTTACTGCTGGGAAGCAGAAGGAGAGATTGAAGCTTCTCATCTTAAAACTGAAATACCTAAAGACGTAAAATCTGAAAGTGTTGAAGAATTCGAGTTTATTTTTCGCAAGCCTGGATATGCGGATTCGAACATTATCATCCGCAACTCAAATGTTAAGATGGAAGATGGAGAAAGTTCTGTATCCCCAATTGATTTTCAAGAGAATATCTTGAGAACTCTATTGGTAGATTGGGATTTAAAAGATGAAGAGGGTAAAAAAATCGCCCTGAATGCAATTAGTGTAAATAATCTTGTCCCAAACGTGGCCAGGGCTTCCGTTTCAGGAGCTGTTGAAAAAATCAGAATTTAAGGGTTTCGGCGAGGGATCGAGGTTTCATTGTTCTCCTGCGGGCGTGGAGTCCGTCGCCTGCGCCCCCTGCTTTTTTCGGGCTTGGTTTCAGAGGTAGATGTTCCATTTTTTCTTGCGTTTCTGATTTTTTGCTTAGCAAGACGTTCGGTTTTTAGCAATTCTGTAGCTCCTCTTATTTCCTCGTTGTATCTTCTTGTTTCCTCTATTTCGATTTTTAGTCTGTTAATTTCGGTTTGTGTTTCATCTGGAGTCATTTGGTGTTTAGGAGGACGAAAATTAGGGCAGGTAAAACTCATTATAAACAAAAAGAAGAGCAACATCGCTAGAAGGGCGAGCGGGACACGAAAAATCACCCCGATTAAGTAGCCAATCCCCGCTCCAATTGCTATATTTTTCATGTCCATATCTACACAATAGCACATATTCAACAAATGTCAAGTCTTTTTCTGACAAAGTTCAGATTAGCCAAAGATTAGAGGGGTAACGGCTTTTTTTGCGGAAAATATAAATATGGCTTATAACTTTCCAAGAAATCCAAGAAAATCCCCTGAAGAAACTCCTGAAGGGCCACAACTTCCTGGGATCGGAGACATCTGGGATACCATCAAGGCCCCTATGGCGGGTCTTTGGCAAGGTCTAGTCCCGAGGACTTTGGGAGGCAAAAACCTCAATTTTGAGGAATACGTTCGACAACAAGCTCGAAAACGTCGTTTCCTCAATCGAGGTAATTATCGACGAGTAGCAGCAAGCAATTGGCTTACCCGAACAACCACAGGTAAATAATCCCTCATGGCTGACAACCCCACTGAACAATTTAACAAAGAAATTGTAATTACGCTTAAGTCTACGATGCTCGGCATGAAAGCTGCGCTCTCCGGGCTTGAGGACATGAAAAAAGTACTTACTCGTGTAGAAAAATCTTCCCAAAAAACAGACAAAGCCACCGTGAGCATGGGCAAAGCTTATGCCAAAGCGGCTAAGGATTTAGAGAAAACTAAACACCAATTCAAATCTTTAAAAATGGTTCAAAAGGGGGCTTATGAGACTGCGAGAAGTCTTGGCAAGGCTGTCGTAATATCTATGGGAGCAGCTACAACTGCCATGGGAGCTTTTGTTGTTGAATCAATGCGAATTGGTGACGCTTTGTTGCGATTTGAGACCACGTCACTTAATGCTTCAAAAGCTCTTAATATGCTAGGGGTATCTTACGGCAATTTGAGTAATCAAGCGAATTCAGCGATTTTATCAATACAAGATGTGGCCTCTGCACTTGCTGATTTTCAAAGCAAAGGCATTGGTTATATGGCAATTGCAGCGGATAAGGTGTTTCAGGCGGGGTTTGGAGCAACACAAGGGGTCGCCTCTCTGTTAGTAGGTAAAAAACAGGGAGACGCAGACATGAAAGCTTTTGTCGAGTCCATGTCACAAAATGTTGGATTGTTAGAAAAGAACATTCGTGGAAAATTAGGCAAGCTTGCTCAGCAAATTCAAACTGCTACTGATCCAAAGGTTAAAGCAACAGCTATCAATCAAATGATAATGGCATTTAACGACCTTCGTGTAGCTGCGAATGACGGCGGAATAGCTGCTCACAATATGGCTCAAAGAATGGCCGCATTACGGGATGCTACGCTTGGCGTGGGCAACAACTCAACCATGGCAATCGTTGCTATACGTGGTGTTGTTGTTAAAATGGGAACCACGTTAGAAAACTTATCTGCGAGAATGGTAGAAATTTTCGGTCCTCATTTAGCCACGCTAATGAATGAATTTTCCAGTGTTCTCGATGGTCCCGTAGGAGGAGCAATTAAATATGTGACTACTATGGCCGAAAAATTAAGCGAGCAATTTTCAAAATGGGGCGGGGTCCAAAGAATAATAAAAGATTTAGGCAACGCCATCAACAGAGTGAAAGCTAATTTTCAGGCTTGGGGAGGCGTTGAAAAATTAATCCAATCAATGGGTAAAGCACTAGAACATGTTTATAATTGGATTGTCTATCTAGGGGAGAAAGCCATTTGGTTTGGTTCAAAATTGCTAGAATCCAATACCGCAGCGGTAATTCTGGCAGGTACTATAGCAACGATGGTATTAGCTCCTGGACTTATAACTTCTGTTGGCATTTTAGCTAGTGGACTAAAACTTGTTGGACTTGAAGCTGCCATTGCGGCACAATCTTTGAGTGGTGCCCAGGCATTAGGAATGGGAGCCATTGGGTTAGGAGCAAAAGGTGCACGTATTGGCATGGGAGGAGTCGCAGGACATCTTGGCGGCAAAGCGTTAGCCAGTGTAGCTGGAGCAGAAAAGGGAGGATGGGCAGAACTTTTTGCCGGAGCTGCTGGAGCAGCCGGGACAGGAGCCATGATGGGAGGCCCTTGGGGGGCGGTTATTGCAGGTGTTGGGTCGCTTTTATATTCAGGCACCAAGATGGCTTTGAGAGGTAACGAAGAAGATCGAAAAGAACGAAAATCTAAGGAAGCTCGCGAAGGGGCTAAAGTTAATGGAGCAATATCAACATCAACCCCACAAGTTGCGACAGAACTTGAAAAAATACAAGCAGAAACAGAAAAGCTTCAAGTTGAACAGCTGAAGAAATACAACGAAGAACTTAAAAAGATAGCAGACGAAGCAGCAAAGGCCGGAGACAGCCTTGTTGAATTTTCAAAGAAAAGTCTCTTAATCAAAACAGAAACTGAGAGAATTCTACCTGGATATTCCGCAGCAGTAAGTGGTTTGTCTTCAGTTTTAAAAACTCTGGGTCCTATCGCCAAGATGAATGGAGAACAATTAAGTGAAATGATTGATCGTGTTTCGGAAAATGAAATGATGCACGCTTTTGAATCCCTACGCAAAGCCGCAAAACTAGCCGAAGAAGCTTTGGTAGGAATGGACAATGCAGCTACTGATGCGAAGCATGACGAATGGCTCAAGAAGTATGGCGAAGCGATGGAAATGGCAGCTAAAGCTGCTAAAAACTTGGAGCAATCTTTAAAAGAAGGTTTAGCACCGTTAGAAACACATCTTGAAAAAATCACCGCTATCAAAGATCTTCGCCAATTAGACCTAGAAATCGCTCAACAATTATATGGTACTCCTTCTCTCGCAGTCCAGGCTCAATTAGATATTGTGAATGCAATACAGGCTCAGAAAGAAAATCTAATGGAGCAGTTGGCAGTCGTTCAGAGAAGAATGGACATGGCTGATGAAGAAAAAATGAGCGAAGAAAAAATCTTCAAGTTTCTTATGATGAAACTTGAACTACAAAAGAAAATCAAGGGGCTTGTCCGTGACCAATTAAAACTAACCAAAGAGTTGCGGGATGGATATTTAGACGCGATTGTTGCAGCCTCGTTCGGCGCGGGACAATTTTCAAAATTGTTAATTAGTCAGGAGCAGAACGTAGGACGAGGCTTACTTAAAGGTGCAATCAAACCTAGTTTCTTGCTCGGACAAACTGGAGCGGCAGCAGGAGCCTACAAGGCTGATCCCTATCGATACAGTGCAGGAGGTGCGGGATACATGGAAACCCTTGGTGGGGGAATCATGGGCCCTGAAGACACTAAAAGGGCTGTTTATGGACGCATAGCGAATATAGCTGATCCGACACAACGAGCCGCTGCTATGCAGGGAGCTAATGCTTTTATGGACATTCAAAGCGGAGCCACCAAAAACACCAGAGA